>Ga0187833_10003408_pt1 | contig 16158 bp, 23 predicted proteins | sample ETNtaG_37_FD_167968 | JGI IMG/M metagenome (GOLD analysis project Ga0187833, IMG submission 167968) | Marine microbial and viral communities from oxygen minimum zone, Eastern Pacific Ocean - ETNP2014_SV_400_PacBio MetaG (Illumina Assembly) | ecosystem: Environmental > Aquatic > Marine > Hypoxic...
AAAATCTAATTTTAAAAAAAGAATATTCACTATAAATGAGGTCCTCTATTGTGAAAAAAAATCAAATTCAATAAGTTGTTACGCTAAAAGATTTGCTGCAAAAGAAGCTTTTGCTAAAGCTTTAGGCATCGGCTTTAGAAAAAATATAAATTTTAAAGATATTGAGGTAGTAAATAATACTTATGGAAAACCATATATATCTATTAATAAAAAAATTGCTAATAAAATTAGGATTCTTTTTAAAGTAAAAAAATTTAATATATTGTTATCTATTTCTGATGAAAAAAAATACTCTATTGCTAGTGTTATAATTTCGAAATAATGAAAATAAATAAAAAATTTTTTTATGATAATTTAACAACGATTTTTTATGCTTTAATTATTGCGATAATTATAAGATCTGTTTTATTCCAACCTTTTTACATACCATCATCCTCTATGGAACCTACATTATTGGTTGGTGATAGGCTTTTTGTTTCTAAATATACATATGGCTATGGCAAACATTCATTTCCATTTAGCCCAAATTTCTCAAATAATAGATTTTTTTTTAAAGAACCAAAACGAGGTGATGTTATCGTCTTTAAAACACCCGTTGACAACAGAACTGATTATATAAAAAGATTAATCGGACTACCTGGGGATGAAATTCAATTTATTAATGGTGATTTATATTTGAATAATAATCAAGTACCAAAAACAATAAAAAATACTAAAGATTTAAAAATTTACTGTGGAAAAGAAATAATAAATGCTATTGCATTTAATGAGAAACTACCAAATGGGCATTCGTATACTGCCGTATATAAAAAAGAAGGTGGTTTTAAGAATTCAGACAAATATATTGTTCCAAAGAATCATTATTTTTTTTTGGGAGACAATAGAGATTGCTCAAAAGATAGTAGATATCTAAATAGCGTAGGTTATGTAAGTAAATTAAATTTAGTAGGTAAAGCAAGGATCATTTTTTTTTCAACTAATAAAGATAAGGGAAACATTTTTCAAATATGGAAATGGTTTGAAATTATTGAATGGAATAGGTTTTTTAATATAATAAATTAATAATGCAGAATCAAAAAATATTGGAAAATAAAATAAACATTAAATTTAAAAATAAAAATTTATTATCCCTCTCATTAATTCATAAAAGTTTTAATCTTTTGAATAACAACGAGAAGCTAGAATTCCTTGGAGATAGAGTTTTAGGTTTAGTTTTATCAAAAAAATTGTTTAATTTATATCCATATGAATCTGAAGGTAGCCTAGATAAAAAATTTGCCTCATTAGTAAATCGGAAAATCTGTTTAAAAATCAGTAAAATATTAGGTTTAGAAAAATTTATTGTTTTAGGAAACACGTATAAAAAAAATTTAAAGATAGAAGATAAAATATTAGCAGATGCATGTGAAGCTTTGATTGGTGCTGTATATCTTGATTCTGGTTATAAAATTGTTGAAAATTTTATTCTAAAATTTTGGAATGATGAAATTAAAAAAACAGTCAAAATAGAAATAGATCCTAAGACAAAACTACAGGAATATTCACTTAAATATTTTAAAAAATTACCAACTTATAAAATATTATCTTTTAAGGGTCCGCAACATAGGCCATCTTATAAAATCTCAGTGAAAATTCATGACTCAAAATTTTTTTATGGAATTGGCAATTCCAAAAAGATTGCAGAACATAATGCTGCAAGAAAAATTATTAAAGATTTAAAGATTAACTAGATTATGCAGTGGAAAGATGAGGGTTTTTTGTTATCAAAAAATAATTATTCTGAAAATTCAGTAATTATTGAAGTTTTTACGCTAAATCACGGAAAATGCCCAGGAATAGTTTACGGAGGTAGATCAAGAAAAATAAAAAACTATTTACAACTAGGTAATAAAATTCATTTAAATTTAAAAGCTAAAAACGAAAACAAATTAGGTTATTTTAAAATTGAAATAATTGATCCAATAAGTCCATTTTTTTTTGATGATAATAAAAAAATAAATTGTTTATTTTCATCGCTTAATCTTTTGAAAATGGTTCTTCCCGAAATGTTAAGTTATAATTCTATTTATATTTTATTTTCAAATTTTTTGAATAAATTAAAGTTTAGCAAAAATTGGATTGTTCACTACATTTTTTGGGAAATGAATCTTCTTAAAAAAATAGGCTTTGATATGAATCTGCCGTCTAATTATGTTACTAGATCTTATAATGAAAAAAAAATGATTACTGTAAATATAGATAATGAGAACATAAATGTTCCAAGTTTTATGATTGATAATAAAATTAACAATATTGATACTAAATCAATTTATTATGCTTTATCATTTATTGGTAAATTTCTTAAAAAAAATGTTTTAATACCGAATAATTTAAATTACCCTACATCTAGAATAAAATTAGAAAATTATTTTAGATAATGCAAGAACATAAAAAAAGATCAATTCTAAAAACTCTTACTTGGCGTATCACCGCTTCTCTAGATACATTCATTATCGCCTGGATAATTACTGATGATTGGAAAATGGGAGGTTCTATTGCTGGCGTTGAAGTAATTACAAAAATGTTTTTTTATTATTTTCATGAAAGAATTTGGAATAAAATTAAGTGGGGTAAGAAAAAATGGTGGTGGCTAACTTAATCTTTTGGCTATGTAATCAGCAAAATATGTTACTATTGAGCTAGCTCCCGCCCTTTTAAATGACATTAAACTTTCCTTAATTACATTCTCAGAGAATATTTTTTTTTTAATGCCATTTTTAATCAAACTATATTCTCCTGATACCTGATATGCAAATACGGGTATTTTGAAAGTATCACTAACTAATTTAATTATATCAAGATAAGGCATTCCCGGTTTAACCATAACAAAATCTGCACCTTCTTTAATATCTAGGGCAACTTCTCTCAAAGCTTCTTTTTGGTTAAAAAAGTTCATCTGATAATTTTTTTTATCACTTTTTAAGCTTTTTTTTGAACCTATAGCATTTCTAAATGGACCATAAAAATTTGATGCATATTTAACAGCATAAGATAAAATCTGAATTAATTTAAAATTATTCTTATCTAAAGCTTTTCTTATTTTACCTATCCTTCCATCCATCATGTCAGATGGTGCAATAACATCACATCCCATTTCAGCTAGCAATAATGCCTGTTTAACTAAAATTTCAACAGTTTCATCATTCTGAACATATCCTTTTTTTAATAAACCATCATGACCATGAGAAGTATATGGATCCAAGGCAACATCACACATTATACCAATATCTGATTGAAATTTTTTTTTAATAATTTTTAAAGCTTTACATACCAGGTTATTTTCATTCAATGCCTCAGATCCGTCATTGTCCTTTTTTCTTAATTGATTATGTGGAAAGAGTGCCAAAAGTGGCAATTTAAGTTTGATTGCTTTTTCAACGACTTTTTCAATTTTATCTATTGAATATCTGTATACACCGGGCATGCTAGAAATTTGATTTTTTTGATTTTTACCATCAGTTAGAAATATCGGCCAAATTAAGTCACTAGATAACAAACTATTTTCGCTTACAAGACGCCTAGACCACTCGGTTTTTCTATTCCTTCTTAACCTGGTGTTAGGGTACGACCCGATAAATTTCATTTTTTTAGTTATTAAATTATTATTTTATTATAAATAATGCGACAATAATAATGTATATTATTTTATTTTATAAGGTATTTAATAAGGTACCTCAATTTGTTTGGCGATGAATAAGAAAATAAAGTTCATTCGGTTGCTTGTAATTTGAATTATTAATTTAACTGAGATTATTCACTTGAAAAAAATATTAATAGCATCCGATCATGCGGGCTTTAAACTTAAAGAGGTTATTAAAAAACACTTCTCAAAGAAAAAATTAACGATTATTGATTTGGGTCCTTATAATTTCGCTAAGGTCGATTATCCTGATTATGCCCATAAATTATCCAAAAAAATTAATCTTAATAAAAAATTAACAGGTATTCTTGTTTGTGGATCGGGCATAGGCATGGAAATGACAGCGAATAAATATAAAAATGTGAGAGCTGCCATGTGTTATAATCAAAAGTCAGCAAAATTAGCAAGATCACATAATAATGCCAATGTTATCACATTCGGCTCAAGATTGACAAAAAAAAATATTGTTCTTAAATGTATAAATATCTTTTTGAATACAAAATTTAAAGGTGGTCGTCATACAAAGAGAATTAATAAAATATAAATTACTATGGCTAAATTAAATAAATATATGTTAAATAATTATCAAAATTTTTTTGATAAAAATTTATCATTAACTGATCCAGAATTATACAGTTCTATAAAACATGAATTTGAAAGGCAGCAGGAAAATATTGAATTAATTGCTTCGGAAAATATTGTCTCAAAAGCTGTGTTGGATGCTCAAGGTTCAATTATGACAAATAAATATGCTGAAGGATATCCATCCAAAAGATATTATGGTGGATGTGAATTTGTTGATAAAGCAGAAGATTTGGCCATAGAAAGAGTAAAGAAATTATTTAAATGCAAGTATGCAAACGTACAACCTCATTCTGGTGCTCAAGCCAATGGGGCCGTATACCTTGCCCTTTTAAAACCTGGAGACACTATACTTGGTATGAGTTTAAATTCTGGAGGACATTTAACGCATGGAGCAAAGGTTTCACTTTCAGGCAAATGGTTAAATTCATTTCATTACGAAGTAGACAAAGAGAGCGGATTGATTAACTACAATGAAGTTGAAATAATAGCAAAAAAACACAAACCTAAACTGATTATTGCTGGTGGTAGTGCATATTCTAGAATAATTGACTTTAAAAAATTTCGTGAAATAGCAAACAAAGTTAATGCGTATCTTATGGTCGATATGGCTCATTTTGCTGGACTAGTTGCTGGAAAGGCTTATCCAAATCCAATTGATCATGCTGATATTGTCACATCAACAACGCACAAAGTATTAAGGGGCGGGAGAGGAGGAATTATTTTAACCAATAGAGAAGATTTGATTAATAAAATTAATTCTGCAGTTTTTCCAGGGTATCAAGGTGGCCCCTTAATGCACATTATCGCAGCAAAGGCTGTTTGTTTCCAAGAAGCTCTACAGAACAGTTTTAAAATTTATATTAAGTCGGTTATTGAGAATGCAAAAATTTTATCGGAAACGTTAAAAAACAATGGCTTTAAAATATTTTCTGGCGGTACCGATACACACCTAATGTTAGTTGATTTAAGACCATATAATGTTACTGGAAAGGATGCTGAATCAAGTTTGGAAAGAGCAAATATAACATGTAACAAGAATGGAATCCCTTTCGACACAGAAAAAATGACAATAACATCTGGAATAAGGTTGGGTACGCAAGCGGCTACAACAAGGGGTTTTGGCATAAATGAATTCAGGAAAGTTGGGGAGTTAATAACAAAAGTTATAGTAGGTTTGTCAAAAACCCCTAGTGATAATTGGAAAATTGAAAAACAAGTAAAAGAAGAAGTAATCAAACTTTGTTCTTTGTTTCCCATTTATAATCATTTAAAAGATAACTAATTATGCTTTGTCCATTTTGTAAAACTAGCGATACATCAGTGGTTGACTCAAGACCTACTGAAGATGGTACGGCAATAAGAAGGCGGAGAACTTGCGGTTGCGGCGAGAGATTTACAACATTCGAAAGAATTCAATTTAGAGAATTAACGGTCGTAAAAAAAAATGGAAGAAAATCTATTTTTGATAGAGATAAATTATCAAAATCAATATACATTGCTCTTAAAAAAAGACCCCTAGACACTGACACTGTTGAAAAATTTATATCAAAGATATCAAGAAATTTAGAAGAAATGGGTCAAAGTGAAATAGCATCGAGTATTATAGGAAAAATGGTTATGGATGGTCTTAGGGATATCGACCCTATTGCATATATTAGGTTCGCCTCAGTCTACAGAAATTTTAGGGAAGTAAAAGATTTCGAGCAATTTGTGGACAAGTTGGATGTTTCCAAAAAAATACAAAACTAACACAAGACATAAATATTTTATGAGGCTTGCTTATAATCAAGCAAGGAGGGTATTAGGAAATACAGGTGAAAACCCTGCTGTTGGTTGTGTAATTGTTAAAAATAATGAACTAATTAATTTAGCGCACACTAATATTAATGGTCGACCACATGCAGAAAGAATAGCTTTGTCAAATAAAAAAATTAACTTTAAGGGTTCATCTCTATACTCAACCCTTGAACCTTGCAGTCACCATGGAAAAACATCTCCATGCACTGATATTATTAAAAAACAAAATATCAAAACGGTATATTTTTCTAAATTAGACCCTGATATGAGAAGTTTTAAAAAAGCAAAAAAAAAATTAAATAAATATAATATTAAAACCTTTGAAAACGTATATAAAAATACAGGAGATAGCTTCTATAAGGATTTCTGCATCAGGAAAAGAACTAACAATATTTTTATCTCATCAAAATTAGCAACCTCAAAAGATTTATTTATTTCTAATAAGTATAACAAATGGATAACAAATATTTATTCAAGAGGTAGGGTGCATTTATTGCGTGCAATTCACGATTCTATTTTAACTACTTCAAGCACTATTTTGAAAGATGATCCAATGTTAGATTGTCGTATTGATGGACTACAAAAGTACTCACCAAAAAGATTTGTTATTGATAAAAATCTAAGTATACCTATGACTTCAAAAATAATTAGAACAGCTAGCAAAATATCAACATATGTCTTTTACAATTTAATCGATAATAATAAATTAAAGAAATTGAATCAGGTTAAAGTTAAAACGGTAAGAATTGATTTAAAGAATAAGTATTTGGATTTTAATAAAATCATCCTTTTTCTAAGAAAGAATGGGTTTTACAGACTCTTTGTTGAATCGGGAATTAAATTTAACAATTTTTTGCTGGATAATTATTATATAAATGATTTTTATCATTTTTACTCCGATCAATTATTTGGAGATAGAGGTTTCCATAATGCAAAATTTTTTTTTTACAAGATGAATAAGATAAAAAGAAGCAAAAGAGAAATTCAAATCAATTTATTCCAAGATAAATTGTTAAAATATTCATTAAAATAATGTTTACTGGTATAATAAAAAAAATAGGAATTGTTAAAAAAATTATATCTAATAAAAAAGAAATTAAGATAGGAGTTAAAAGTAATTTAAAACTAACAAAAAAAGATTTAGGATCATCGATTAATTGCTCTGGCGTTTGTTTAACTCTTGAGAGAATATACAAGGGGTTGTTTTTTTTTCATCTAAGCGAAGAAACTTTAAAAGTCAGCAATTTTAAAAATGTCAGATTAAATCAAATTATAAATCTAGAAAAATCTCTTAAGTATGGAAATGAAATTCCGGGACATTTTGTTCAGGGTCATATTGATACAATTTCAAAACTTAAAAAAAAGATTATACATGGAGAATCATGGCATTTATATTTTTCAATAAATAAAGGGCTTAAAAAATTTTATATTTCCAAAAGTTCTATTGCAATTAATGGAGTCTCATTAACAGTTGCAAAAGTATTCGCAAATAGTTTTTTGGTTGTGGTAATCCCTCACACAATAAAGTTAACAAATTTAAAAAATATTAAAAATAATGATATTGCTAATATAGAAATTGATATCATTGCGAAATATATAATAAACTTAAAAAAATAATATGTTTACACCAATTACCAAAATCATAAAGGATGCAAAAAAAGGAAAAATGTTCATTTTGGTTGATGACGAAAATAGAGAAAATGAAGGCGATTTAGTAATTCCAGCCAATAAAGTAAAACATAGTGATATAACTTTTATGGCAAAGCATGGAAGGGGTCTTATTTGTCTAGCTCTTGATTCGAAACAAGTTAAAAAATTGAATCTTCAACTTATGTCACCAACTAACCAATCTAGATCACAAACAGCATTTACAGTATCAATAGATGCTACAAAAAACATCACTACAGGTATTTCTGCACATGATAGGGCATATACGGTAAAATCAGCTATAAAAAAAAATGCATCCAAAAAAGACATTGTAACACCTGGACATATATTTCCTTTAATATCTAAAGATGGAGGTGTTTTAGTTAGAGCTGGTCATACCGAGGCTTCGGTAGATATATCAAGGCTGTCAAAAAATTCACCTTCAGCCGTTATTTGCGAAATTATGAATGACAATGGAACAATGGCTAAAGGAAAACAATTAGTAAATTTTGCAAAAAAACACAAGTTAAGCCTTGGAAAAATTGATGACCTTATATCCTTTCGATTAAATCAAGAAAAATTAATTAATTTCAAAAAATCTTCAAATATCTCAATTAATAAACAAAATTATAAAATAAAAATTTTTGAAAATATACTTGATGGCTCAGAACATTTTGCACTAATTAAGGGGAATATAATTAGAAATAAAAATCCACGAGTTAGGGTTATTTCATCAAATATAGTTAAAAACTATTTAATGGGAGATAAATTACCAAATTTATTTAATCAAACTATTAACCGCTTCAAGAAATATAAAGACTGTGTATTAATATTTATAAGACATACAAATCTTAAATCTGTTTCAGAAACCTTAAAGGGATATAAGGATAAAAAGTCTTACAGTAAAGATAATGATAAACTTATTAGAAACTCTGGTATTGGTTCACAAATTATAAAAGCTTTGAATATTAAAAAGATGATACTAGTTACTAGATCTAAAAAGAAAGTTGTAGGATTGGAAGGTTACGGTATAAAAATTACAAAACAGGAAATTATTAAATGAAAAAAAAAATTTGCGTAGTCCTCGCAGATTACTATCCGGATATTTCCAAAATGTTAGTGGAAGGTTCATTTCGAGAATTACAAGCAGCTAAAAATAAAAATATAATTGAGATTGGTGATAAACCAATTCATGTGCCGGGAATTTTTGAAATACCTGTGACAATTTCAAAGCTAATAAAAGAATATGACGCTTTTGTAGCCTTAGGCTGTGTCATTAAAGGAAAAACACCACATTTTAATCTAATTTCCAAGGCAGTTGTAAATGCAATAATGGATTTGTCTATTAGAAATAAAAAACCAATAGGTAACGGAATTATAACTTGCTTAAATAAAAAACAAGCTCTTGAAAGAGCCAATCCTGATAAAAAAAATAAAGGAGGAGAAGCAGTTACGGCGGTACTAATCACTTTGACAAACTTTTAAAAAATGCATAATGAAACGCTTCAAAAACCAAGAGTTATAGTCGTTCAGAAATTATATGCTCAAGAATTTAATAAAGAATCTGAGTTAACATTTCCCAAACATAGATACAAAAAATTTATAAAAGATATTGTTTTAGGTACATTAGAAAGAAAAGAACTAATAGAACAAACTATACAACAACATCTTAGTAAAGATTTGAGTAAAAAAAGAACAGAAAAATTATTAGTTGTTTTGTTACATGCCGCTATATTTGAATTTTTATATCGTCCACAAACTTCGTCAAATATTATAATTAATGAATATTTAAATACTGCTGATTTCTTTTTAGAACAAAATCAAAAAAAATACTTAAATGCTATATTAGATAAGTTATCAAAAAAGATAAGATCATAAGTGAACGAATTTACAGTTATAAAAAAATATTTTTCTAATTTATCAAAAAATAACAAAGGATGTTTTAATTTTTCTGATGATATATTTTTTGACTACCAAAAAAAAATATGCATATCAATAGACAGTTTTGTTGAAGGAACACATTTTTTAAATTTTAAGAATCCCAATTTTGTAATCAAAAAGGCTTTAAGGGGAGCCATCTCTGATTTAATTTGCAAAGGAATAACTCCTAAATATTATTTTATGAGCTGTTCTGGAAACAAAAAACATCTTAGCCAAGTCAATCTTATCAAAATAAAATTAGCTTTAAAACAAGAACAAAAAAAATTTAATATCTTTTTGGCAGGAGGAGACACATCTTATTCAAACAAATTATCTATAACTTTTTGCGTAGTTGGATATTCTAAAAAAAATCCAGTTTTGAGAATTGGCGCAAAAGAAAATGATGATATTTATATAACAAATACAATTGGAGATGCTTTTGTTGGTTTAAAACTCCTAAAAGGTATATTTAAACTCAGTAAAAAAAATAGTAGTTATTTTGTAAGGAGATTCTATCTTCCAACTTTACCAATAAAATTTTCAAAAAAAATCCACCTTTTTGCAAATTCTGCTATAGATATATCTGATGGTTTTTTTCAAGATTTGCAACATATATTATCCAGATCTAATTTATCATCTAAAATATTTAAGAATAAAATTCCTATATCTAATTATTTAAATTCTTATCTTATTAGAACAAAAAAAAATAAATTAAATTTTATTTCTAATGGTGATGACTACCAAATTTTGTTTACAGCAAGTCAAAAAATGAGACATTTAATAAAAAAAATATCCAAATCTACTTCTACAAAAGTTTCAATAGTAGGAATTGTCAAAAACAAATCTATATCTAAAAATAGAATATCAACTAAGGAAAAGTTTAAATTCCCTAAAAAACTAGGCTATATACATAATTTTTAGTCAATATTATCATTGCCTTTACCTTTGTTATTTGGCATGTTCCGTTTTTTTAATTTTTGATTATTTTTTTTTAGACTAGGATTATGAAGAATTTATCACCGGATTTTATTTTGCTGCTTATTATACTAAGTGGTTTTCTTGCACTTCTTTATGGATATATAACACGAAAACAAATATTGAATTCCGAATCAGGCAATAAAAAAATGAAAGAAGTGTCTGAAGCAATTCAGATTGGGGCAAAAGCTTATTTAAATAGACAATATAAAGCAATAACCATAGTTGGATTGGTTGTTTTAATTATCATCACTTTCGCTTTTAGTATTTTGGTTGGCATTGGGTATTTAATTGGCGCTACTCTATCTGGAATTGCTGGCTATGTTGGAATGTTGATATCGGTCCAAGCAAATGTCAGAACGGCGGAAGCCTCTAAGAAAGGTTTGTCCCAAGGACTATCTATTGCTTTCAAGTCCGGAGCTATCACAGGTTTGTTAGTAGCTGGATTGGCATTGTTATCAATTTCTATTTATTACTACGTTTTATTATTATTTGGTGTTGAAGAAAGAGAATTAATTAATGCATTGATTGCACTGGGATTTGGTGCATCTTTAATTTCAATTTTTGCAAGGTTGGGTGGCGGTATTTTTACAAAAGGAGCAGATGTGGGAGCTGATTTAGTGGGAAAAATAGAAGCAGGTATTCCAGAAGATGATCCTAGAAATCCAGCCGTCATTGCCGACAATGTTGGAGATAATGTTGGAGATTGCGCAGGAATGGCCGCTGATTTATTCGAAACTTATGCAGTTACTATAGTTGCTACAATGGTTTTATCTTCAATTTTCTTTCATGATAATTTAAACATGATGATTTATCCCTTATCTATAGGTGCTGGATGCATATTGACCACAATTTTTGGTACTTTTTTTGTCAAATTAGGAAAAAGCAAAAAAATTATGAACGCACTATATAAAGGATTCATTGCCACAGCAGTATTATCATTGTTTATTCTTTATCCAATTACTGATTATATAATTGGTCTAAATACAGAGTATTATATTGAAGATAAAGTTTTTACAGGAACTGGTTTGTATGTGTGTGGAGTTATTGGTTTAATTATAACTGGTCTAATCATATATGTAACAGAATACTATACAGGTACAAATTTCAGACCTGTTCAAAGCATTGCCTCATCGTCAACTACCGGTCATGGCACTAACGTTATCCAGGGACTGGCGATATCAATGGAAGCTGCTGCTTTACCAGCGTTAATTATCGTAGCTGGTATACTGGTTACAAATTATATTGCAGGTCTTTTTGGCATAGCAATTGCTGTTACTTCAATGCTTGCTTTAGCAGGCATGGTTGTTGCCTTAGATGCTTACGGTCCAGTGACTGATAACGCTGGTGGGATAGCAGAAATGTCTAATTTGCCCAAAAAAACTAGAAAAACTACTGATGCATTAGACGCCGTTGGTAATACAACTAAAGCAGTAACTAAAGGTTACGCTATTGGATCAGCTGGTTTGGGAGCTTTAGTTTTATTTGCAGCTTATACAGAAGATATTAAATATTTCTCTACAATTGAAAAATCAGCTCTTGAAAATATTAATGTAAATTTTGAATTGTCAAACCCCTTTGTGGTTATAGGTTTGTTAGTAGGTGGTATGCTACCTTATTTATTTGCTTCCATGGGAATGCAAGCTGTTGGAAGAGCGGGGGGAGCAGTTGTAGTTGAAGTTAGAAGACAATTTAAAAAAATTCCTGGTATTATGAAAAGAAAGGCTAAACCGAATTATGGAAGACTTGTAGATCTTTTAACCAAAGCTGCAATAAAAGAAATGATTGTACCATCTCTCCTACCTGTGCTGTCACCAATAATTCTCTATTTTATAATATTACCAATTGGCGGTATTGAAGCAGCTTTATCTTCTGTAGGTGCCATGTTGCTTGGGGTAATTATTACAGGGCTGTTTGTGGCTATTTCAATGACCGCAGGTGGTGGAGCTTGGGATAATGCTAAAAAGTATATTGAAGATGGAAATTATGGTGGAAAAGGTTCTGAGGCACATAAAGCCGCAGTAACAGGAGACACAGTTGGTGATCCATATAAAGATACTGCTGGACCAGCTATAAATCCAATGATTAAAATAACAAATATTGTAGCTCTTTTATTATTAGCTGTAATTGCAAGTTAATTTTTCTTTCTATTCGCAGGCTTATTAATTTTTTGTCTTAAACTGGATAAAAAACTATAAATAAAGTTTTTTTCTCGTGTAACTGTATCGGTAGTACTATTTGTAAAATTGATTTTATTAATTTGGCTTTTATTATAAAAATCTTTTCTTAATAAAATTCCATATTCATTAAATTCTAAAGCTAAAACATTATTTTTACTTGTTACATTTTGACCAAATTTCATTAATTTACCTCTAGTTCTTGTTCTTTCAATATAAATCCAAATAGAATTATCAAAAACTCCAACTGTAGATGGGTGACCGAGAATTTTTTTAACGTCATTTTTATTAGTTTTATTAATAATTAGATTTTTTTGTTTTATATCTAAAAAGGGAACTCCATGAGTATTAATAACTGGATTTTGATGACAATTTGATAATAATAAAAAAATTAAAATAATAATAATCTTATGCATTTTTTTGAAACTGAAAAAAAAAATATACTTCCTTTATATAATAAAATTGTTTTTTTAACTAGAGAAAGTTTTTTTTACAATAAATTTAAATTGGCTGATTCTTTTACAAATAGAATTTATCTTATCTTTTTTCATCTTAGTTTTATCCTGATTGTTCTTAAAAATAAAGTAGGTGAAAAAAACGATCAACAAGATATATTCGATTTTTTCTTTAAGCAAATTGAGCTGAACTGCAGAGAATTGGGTCATGGTGATGTTACAGTAAATAAAAAAATGAAAAGTTTAGTAAAACTATTTTATGAAATTCTAATTCAATGTGAAAATTGGAAACAATTGCAAATTGATAAGAAAAATAACTTATTATTAAATTTTTTTTCGGGTAATTATGATAATAGAATCTTAACTAACAAATTAGCAAATTATTTTGATAAATTCGCATTATTTATTGAAGATATATCTTTAAATTCAATAATAAAAGGTGTATTCAACTTTGTTTATAAGGAATAAATAGTCATGGCAGTACCTAAGCGAAAAACATCTAGATCAAGAAGAAATAAAAGAAGATCTCATATTAGATTTAAATCTAAAAATGTTATTGAAGATAAAAAATCAGGTGAATATAAATTACCACATCATGTAGATTTGAAAACTGGTTTTTATAAAGGTAGACAGGTTTTCGAGCCAAAAGATTGATTCACAAATATAATGAGCAATAAAATTATAATTGCAGTTGATGCAATGGGGGGTGAAAATTCCCCAGAAAAGATTGTTGATGGCATTGATTTATCCTTAAAAGAAAATAATGAAAATTTTTTTCAACTTTACGGCGATAAAGATAAATTAAATTTTTTGGTAAATAAAAAATCTGATATCAAAAATTATTGCGACATTATTCATTGTGATAGTCATATTGAAGATGAAGAAAGTCCCCTAAGTGCGGCTAAAAAAAGTAAAAGCACTAGCATGTGGCAATCTATTGAATCACAAAATATTGGTAAATCACAAATTACATTGTCAGCTGGTAACACTGGTGCGCTATTAATATTATCTAGATTAATATTGAACATGATCAACGGAATTGAAAAACCTGCTCTTGCTGGTCTGTGGCCAAATAAAATAGGTACGAATGTTGTATTAGACTTGGGAGCCAATATTGAGTGTAATGATAAAGATTTAATCGATTTTAGTTCTATGGGAGCCGCTTTGTATAAATCGCTATATCCTAAAGATAACCCCAAAATTGCTTTATTAAATGTTGGACTGGAAGAAATAAAAGGACACGATGAAATTAAAAAAGCTCACCAACATCTTAAAGGATGGACAAAAAAAAATTTTGAATTTCATGGGTATATCGAAGGAAATCATATTATGGATGGTAACGTTAATGTTATTGTTACAGATGGTTTTACCGGTAATATCGCTTTGAAAACAGCTGAAGGAACGGCGAACTTTATTACAAAATATTTAAAGGAAAATTTAACTAAAGGTTTATTAAATAAAATTTCCCTCTTATTTTCCTACAATGTTTTAAGAAGATTTAAAGAACAATTTGATCCAAGAAAATATAATGGTGCTATTTTATTGGGATTAAGTGGACCTGTTGTAAAAAGTCATGGCTCAACTGATAGCAAGGGACTAGCTAACTCTATTAAAATGTGTAATAAAATAGTTAAAGGACAATTAATTGAGAAAATTAAAAAATATTTAGTCAATTAAATTTTACAACATTACCATTTATGTTTAAAAATAATTTAAATAGAAAAGCTTTAGCTAATACAATTCATCAAAATATTGGTTTTTCAAAAATTATTTCTGAAAACATAGTAAATGATATTTTTTACATAATAACATCTGGTATTAAAGAAAACGAAAAAGTTAAAATTACATCATTTGGAACTTTTCAAAAAAGAAGAAAAAATGAGCGAATAGGCCGCAATCCGAAAACCAGAGAAAGAAAAATTATATCCGCAAGAAAAGTTGTTACGTTCAAAGCTTCTAAGTTATTTAAAGATAGAATAAATAAATAAAGTTATTTCATGCTAAAAGAATCAGAGGCATATAAAACTATCGGCGAAGTTGCTAAAATAGTTGGATTAATTAATAAAAAAAAAGGAACTTTATCTACTCATACAATTAGGTTTTGGGAAAAGGAATTTCGTCAAATTAAACCAAGAATTTTATCTGGTAAAAGAAGATATTATAGCAATAAAGAAATTAATATAATCAAGTTGATCAAATACCTTTTAAAAGAGAAGGGTATGACAATTAAGGGGGTTAAAGCGATATTAAATAATCCAAAATCATTGACACTTGACGATGCTGTAAAAAATAGTGTAACTAACCAGTCTCTTAAGAAAGAGAAAATAAAAGACAAGATAAGAAAAATATCCAAAATTATAGATGAACTTAAAAAATTGAAAAATGGCTAAAAAGAGTTCAATAAAAGTTAGACTAGTTCCTGAATCGAAACCAAATAGTCCCTATTTTTATTATGTTAAAAAACCATCCACGGGGGAAAAAGCAAAAATTAAATTAAAAGCTAAAAAATATAACCCAGCAACTCATAAGCATGAAATCTTTATTGAGAAAAAATTACCTCCACATAGTAAATAATTACTTTTTCTTAAAATTTCTTTTCTCAAAATCAATATAAGCCAGTATCATATTTTTCCAAATTCTTTTAGTTAATTTTGGATCTATTTTTCTTGAAATAGATTTTTTTTTTATTAACATTAAAATTTGTTTAATTCTTAATTTATCAACTATCTGATTTTTATATCTTTTTTGTTTTAATACGCCAGTTACTAAATTCGTTCTGATTTTTATTAAGTTTAGTAATTTATCGTCTAACTTATCTATTTTTTGTCTTATTAATTTTAATTTTAAATTCTTCATTTATTGATTAAATTATATTTGTTTATATTTATAAATATATAGTCTTTAAAAATGCATTTAAATAAAA
>Ga0187833_10003414_pt1 | contig 16136 bp, 11 predicted proteins | sample ETNtaG_37_FD_167968 | JGI IMG/M metagenome (GOLD analysis project Ga0187833, IMG submission 167968) | Marine microbial and viral communities from oxygen minimum zone, Eastern Pacific Ocean - ETNP2014_SV_400_PacBio MetaG (Illumina Assembly) | ecosystem: Environmental > Aquatic > Marine > Hypoxic...
CAACACCACTGCCTCTTCCTTGATTAAGTAATAATATCGCAATCTTCATATTTTTATTTTCTTTGGTTTGGTTGAAAAAAATTATTGATAAAAAATGATATTAATAATGTAAATATCAAAAACCCCCACTAATGTGGGACTTGGGTACTGGAATATGTTTATTATTTCAGCAATACCATCTTCTTGGTCTGCCTGAACTCTCCAGCCTCTATCGTGTAAAGGTAAAGCCCTGCTGATACTGGCTCGCCGGCATTATTGGTAGCATCCCAATAAGTTGAATGAAATCCAGCATCTTTTTCCAATGAGACCAGGGTTTTTACCTTTCTGCCTATAAGATTATAGATCTCCAGGGTAACATAATTTTTCTGAATGAGGGCATAATCAATTCTGGCTATAGGATTAAACGGATTTGGGTACGCACCTCCTAAGGTATACTTATTTGGAACTTCTTCACCATCAGCTGCGCTTAACATTTCAATATTTAGAACAAAATCATCATACCAGTATACATGTTCACCAGAACGGATATTGACGTTGATCAAAATAGTTGAATCGGAATTACAATCATTATTCAGTTGAGCAACAAAGAAATTTGGAGGAGTGGATGCTACAGAATCACCAGCTAGAATATCTCCTAGAAAAATATTATTTGAAGAGAGGTTTGTTAGGCAATTCATGCTTTCAGCTTCGAATAGAATGGAAATATCCGGAGCCACTTGATTGGGGCTATTATTTTCAACAATAAAATCCAATACAATCCCATCTCCGGGGTAAGCTATCAGGTCTCCCACCATATTCACACTTACAGGACCTACAGAAGTAAAAGAACCAACATTTTCGTAAATGGCTGTATCATTTTCGGCTCCGTTAATTAATTGCAGATCAACATTAAAAAATGACTCTGTTTCTGGAGCCCAATAAACAGACCAATCCCCATTGTTATTCACTAAGTCTACCGCAACGGCTTCTCCGCTGTTTACATTATTAATAAAGGCCTGAACAGAAATTTCATCATTACCGCCAATAACTGTTGCAGAAATGAATACGCTATCTTGTTCCAATGGTATATAAGATGGTTCAACTGCCATATTTATTAATCCTGGCCCAAATACTTCAAATAGTATCAGGGTCATGGCCCCGGTTTCGCCGCGGTCATCCGTGGCTGATACACCAACGACATCATATCCGGTAAAATCAATGGGTGCCGTGTATTCAAATTTCCGTCTTCGGCCCCCATACAGTTCTATTTCCCCGCCGTGGTTGGGTTCGGATTCAAGATTGAACCAGAAGGGATCACCATCATCGGTAGCGGTAAACTCACCCGTGATAGTTTGACCTAATTCAACTTCTATCTGTTGGAAATCAACAATTGGGGACTGGTTCGGAATATCATCAATGGTATAGGACAATTGATCAATTTGTACACTGTTGATATAAAATTTTTCAGTCCATTCCCCATAATCTTCAGGCTGAAGAAAATTATCAACCTCAAACCAATAATTAAACCCCCAACCAGCGACAACATCAACACCTGCTGGCCACCAACTTGCATTCCCAGGTACCCATCTAATATCATCAGAAAATTCATCGCCTTTATAAAACTCCCAGACCAATGTATCTGTGTTATTCAAAGATCGAGTTCTAACCATTGACCACCAGAATTCTTCAACATTCATATGACGTCTGTTTGGAACGTTCTCAGATATGGCAAATAGCCATTCAGGATCTGTGGGTACGGGGTATGAGCTGGAAATAAAATTTGGAACGTGTGTTGGTGTATTTGCCACATGATCATATTGATCATCCCACATGGTCTGATCCGCACCGCAAGGCCCTGCCCAAGGATCTATCAGAGAACCGTTCGGATCCTGAACCTCAAAATGGAGATGGGGCCAATTAGAGAATCCAGAACTCCCAACAAAGGCCAGAGTATCACCAGCATGGACGGTATCACCAAGAGAGATCTGCATCGAATGCTTTTTAAAGTGCCAATAGAGCCCTTCAGTATCATCCGAATGTCTAATTATTGCAGCGTTACCCACTGCTCCATTGTTCCATGCCAATCTCCTATCGAATTCTCCATCGTGCGTATAAACGACAATCCCATCTGCAGCGGCCAATACCGGTGTGATCATCTCATCCATCTCGTAAAAAGTTGGTATGCATATATCAGTACCCCAGTGCCCATTATAGGTAACCCACCAACACATATAATCCTGGATATATCCTGATGGGTCTTCATCCACATAATTCGTGATGTATTGATCATCACCAAAAAATCCACCATTACCCATAGGGTCATGAAATAGAACAGTGTCCCTTGATACGGGTCGATATACAATATCAAGTTTATTCTCATTGATGAAAGTTCTCTCTTCCGCACTTATACATGAAGACTGGTTTAACTGTTGTCCCGACCTCGTGGTAGAGCCCCCGTTGAAACCAAAATTCGTATCAGATACAAATTGTCCATACATTAAACAAAAAGTAAAGATTATAAAGACTAATATTTTCATTTTGAAATCCTTTTTACATATCTAAATCTACCTATCATCCCACAAACAAAAAAACCCACGATTGTGGGGCTCTTATAAATGTTACTATTAATCAGAAATACATTTTCCAGAATATTGCCTATACCGCCCGGTACCACGCTGACGGGTATGAACCACTACTTTGGGTTTATTAATTTGCAAGATTGAAAACCAGTACATACTGGTAGGGCAGGGCCAAGGCATGGGACATCTGCCGGTAGCCGGCACTTTCCAGTTCCTGAGTCACTGTTCCTGGTGGCAACTTATGCTCATCCGGAGGCCCCACCGGCAAGTCACCTTTTTTAAAATCAACAATAACCAGTCGCCCATTTGGCTGCATATACTGTTTCATATTCTCAAAATAATCACCTCGGTCCCGAATGTGATGATAGGTGTTGCAAATAAAGACCAAGTCAGATTTTTCCGGAATTTTGGGGTCATTCGGTTCTCCCAGTATACTCACCATGTTGGAGATGTTTTCCTTTTTTGCCCTGGCATTCAGGTAATCCACAAGTGTTTGCTCAATATCAATGCCATATACCTTACCATCTGTTGCCACCCGAGCAAAGCGTACCGGGAAATAGCCAGTGGCGGAACCGATATCAGCAATCACAGCATTCGCTGCGATTCCCAAGGAATTAATCAACTCTTCCGGCTTCTGCCAGTCATCCCGTTGGGGTTTTTCAAAAATACCTGCCCATTTTTCTGCATCATCAAAGCGGTGGTGTGCTCCGGTCTCATCCCATTCAACTTTGTCGGTTGTTGATTTTTGATATTCCATCATCATGAACCATTTGTTATTCTTTTTAACCCAAAGAGATTCAAAATGAGCATAGCTATCATTTTGTTTCCCCTTATTATCAATGGTATAATAATGAAAAATGCCTGTTTCGTGTGCTGTAGTTTTATCAGTGAGTCTTTGCAAAAACTTGACATCTACGTGAGCACTGATTTTGCCAGATCTGGTATCTTGAAATCCTTGCTTCCAACCCGCAAATGCATCTTTGATAGGATAACTCTTGTTTGTTATCCCATTTACTAAAATTGCATCTCGATGATAAACGGATTTATAAGAACGAAAATCTCCATTAGAAACTGATATTTTTATTTTGTCCCATGCGGCATCCAGTTCGTCATTTACATCATCAATAGCCCAGGCTGATTGAACAGATAAAAAGAGTGTTATAATAAATAATTTTCTCATTTCGAAATCCTTTTTATATATCCAAATCTACCCATCATTCCACAAACAATAAAAACCACGAATGTAGGGTCCGGTTAAATTATAATTTGATTATTATTCATCATTTGATATAATCAGCGAGTACTGTTTTTCTTTTTTGTTGGTCCAATAAATACTTTTTTCACAATGTAAAGAGGTAAAAAAAATACAACCTCAAACATAAAATTTATTTGTGAAGTATTTTCATCAATTATGTCAATAGGATGCAAAATATAGCCATCCCCATCATTGCTGTTTTTGGGCTGAATTTTAAATTCCATCGGACCAAGAGTTCGTAATAGGTTCATAATCGTTTTATAATTCTTATCTCCCTTTTTAGGCATAAGGTTTCCGTTGATTTCACTATTTTTTAGTAATTTTATTAACAGCTGAACTTTATCTTTAAAAATAACTTTTTTCCATTTTACTATGCCATGGTTAAAACGAAACGATAAATCTTTTGCCATTAAGGGATGATGGTTTTCTTCTCGAATCGCCTCAAGCAGCTGAAGAAAATAATTTTTTCCTCCTAATGATTGGGCACAATCATTGATTTGTTTCCTAAGGTCTTCCTTTGTTACATCATCAAGTAACTTATAATCAGTCATAAAATGCTTTCCTTAATTAATAATTATCTTATTCGATGCATGACAGAAAACATCCACAAAGATAACTCAACTTTTTTCATTAATGTTCATAAGAAAAATTAATTAAAAAGTTGTCAATATTTTCATTAACATATGGGCTATTTAATGAAGAAATTTGCATATAAGACTATCGTTGGCATTTTTATGCCACTTTTTCTTTTCGGGCAGGCTATCACCGTTGACGCTCCGAGAGTGGTGCTTAACAATATTGAATTCAATATTGTTTACTCTGGTAATTTTTCACAAAATAATGATGTATTTCTCCTGGTAAACGGTCGTACAGTCTCTCCCAACAGTATAACAAACGAATCAGCATACTTTAATCAAATTTCCGTTTCTGAAAATGGGAATGTTTCTATCCAGCTAATGCAAAGTGAGCAATCAGTACACCAACTTAACCGAAAAGTTATTCCCGGTTGGATCTCAATTCTTCCTCCTTTAATTGCTATCATCCTGGCATTTATATCACGATCGGTTATTCCATCGCTGTTTGCAGCCATTTGGTTTGGCGTTTGGTCATTAAGCGGTTTCAGTATCATGAAGCTAATTCCTTCTCTTCTAGACTCTTTCTACCATTACACACTAAATACGATGATAGATCGAGACCATGCAATATTAATATTGTTTACATTGATGCTGGGTGGCATGGTGGGTATCATATACAGGAATGGGGGTATGCATGGTATTATTCAGCAGCTGATCAAAAAAGCAGACACGCCTAAAAAAGGACAAATTGCTATTTGGCTATTTGGAATAATTATTTTCTTTGATGATTATTCAAACACGTTAATCGTAGGGAATACTTCAAGGCTTCTCTGCGACAAACTAAAAATATCCCGACAAAAATTGGCTTATCTTGTTGATTCAACGTCTGCGCCGGTTGCTACCATCGCTATTATTACCACATGGATTGGATTTCAGGTTGGGATCATTGCCGATGCGTTACCAGGACTGGATGGACTGAACGAATCAGCGTATATGCTTTTTATTCATTCAATTCCCTATAGTTTTTATCCTTTTTTGGCCATTGTTATGGTCGGGCTAGTTGTAACATCTGGTAAAGATTTTGGCCCTATGGTTCAGGCAGAAGAAAGAGCAAGGGCAGGAATAAAATACACACCCAATATGGAAGAACTGGAATCAGATGCGGGTACAGATTCTGATGAACTTTTTGTAAAACAAAATATCAACCAAAGAGCACGAAATGCCATTATCCCAATTGCTGTGTTGGTGTTTTCTATGTTCTATTTCATTTTCACATCAGGTGATGGTGAAACAATAAAAGATATTATAGGCAGTTCTGATACTTTTGGCGCTCTAATGCATTCTACTTTATTAAGTGCATTGGTCGCTGCCGGGTTGTCCATTGGACAAGGCATTTTAAATGTGAATGAAACGCTGGATGCCTGGTTCAGCGGATTAAAGTTCATGCTCATGGGTCTCTTAGTTTTACTGCTGGCGTGGGCGCTTGCAGATATTTCAAAAGATCTCCATACAGCGGATTATATTGTTTCAACATTGGGCGATACAATTCCCATGTCTATTTTACCTGCGGTTATATTTATTATAGCTGCAGCAACAGCTTTTGGATCCGGGTCCAGTTGGGGGGTTATGGCTATTCTCATGCCATTAGTGATACCATTAACCTGGGCTGTAATGGAAAACAGTGGTGGAGCGACACCTGAAAATATGCATATTATGTATTCTACAATTGCCTGTGTATTAACCGGTTCTGTGTGGGCAGATCATTGTTCACCTATTTCTGACACTACTATTTTAACATCCATGGCATCCGGATGCGAGCTTATGGATCATGTAAGAACACAAATGCCCTATGCTGTTTCTGCTGGATTAGCTGCATTATTACTGGGGACATTGCCCGCCGGATTTGGCTTCCCGTGGTGGGCCCTGCTCCTGCTTGGAATTGGTTCACAGGTCATAGTTGTAAAACTGTTTGGGCAAAAAACAAGTTAGTCGTTTTCTTCTACGATACGGTCTGATGCTTTTTGTTTATAAATGGTCGTTTTGTTAGATTCAATAACAGAATTGGAGTCTGAAATGAAAAAAATAATTCCTTATGTATTGCTATTAATTGCTGGATGTTCCAGCGATCCTGTTGACATGGATGCAGTATTATATGAAAGGGCCGGACAATATATTACCAATGATAACTTCCATTCATTTTTCTATTTTAATCAAAAAGTTTACAACGGTCCCGCCTACAGCCTGCACCGCAATGGAAAAAAGAAAGAGGCGGGGGAAATAAAAAACGGGTTTCAAACTGGTAAATGGGACGCTTGGGATGACGAAGGAAATAAGTGGTTTTCAGGTTCTTATGAGCATGGACGTGAACATGGTAAATGGATTGGATATCATCCGAACGGTGAAAAAAAATATGAAGGGAATTATGAGAGTGGGCTCCAGACAGGAAAATGGACTTATTATAATGACAAGGGTGTAAAAAATCTGGAAGAATCTTACTATTCATGCAATAAAGAATGTGAGGAATCACACTTTAAGCATACCTGTCCAAGAGAAGGTAAGGTTCGGGAATCTAAAAAGTTCTAAATAGAATAAGTCTGCTGCGCCAAAAGATGATTCACCGATTTAAAGTCGATGCAGTGCTATCGCTGTCATCGTGGCTGTGGTCATCATGATCATGCTCTTTGTTGTATTCACATCCACTAAAAATTGCCAGAACAAGTATCAGCGCATATATTGTTAATTGTTTCATATAAATATCCCTATAAAATATATTTATGATTCATCTGTCGGGACAATACCGTTTTTATCTGTCTTAATGATCCAGAAATCATATTCGCCTGCGCCATAGGAGGATGTTTGACCCAAAATTGTAAACCCGCCAGATGCGTTTTTTATAATTGATCGTCCAATGTCAATCATAGTTCCGCCATAAATCTGATCCCAAACTTCCTCACCATTTAAATCAACTTTAATCACCCAAAGATCATAAAACATAGTCCCATAGGATGATGTTGATCCTGTAAAAACATATCCATCAGAAACGGGAACAATATCAAAACCATATTCAAGCGCTTCGCCGCCATAAGTTTTTTGCCAAACAACATTGCCATACTCATCCAATTTGTTGAGCCAAATATCTTTGTCGCCCATTCCTAATGATGTGGTTGTACCAATTAAAATATACCCATCACCTGTTTCCTTTATTGAAAAAGCCTGGTCGCTATTTGATTCAATAAGTGTATTTGTCCAAAGCATAGTCCCATCAGCATCAGTTTTAATTATAAGAATATCTAGGTTGGTATTTTGACCTCGGGTTTCTCCCACTAAAATAAAACCGCCATCATTTGTTTCTTGTAGATAATTCGCCGATTGATTCATGCTATCATCAAAGGTTACAGACCATAATGAATCCCCATTTGAATTTGTTTTTAATAACCAAACATCCTTGTCCGTTTTTTCGGCGGGAATAGTATATCCCGTTAACACATATCCACCATCAGATGTAACATCCCCATACAGCCCCACATTTGCTTTTGCTGTTCCGTATGTTTTTTCCCATGTTTGTTGTCCACTTTCGTCCAGCTTCACCAACCAAAAATCATAAAGTCCTTTTCCGAAAGAATTGGTGTACCCGGCAAAAAAATAACCACCATCACTGGTTTCTTTTGCATTAAAGGCCGATTCAAATAATTCACCCCCAAATGTTTTAATCCATTCCTGCTCTCCAATAGAATCTATTTTTACTACTATTGCATCTGTTACCCCATGTTGAGGCATTGCGATTTTTGGCAACGAATCGGTGGCCCAATAAGATGACGTTGCTCCTGAAATAATGAATCCGCCATCTTGGGTTTCATGGATACTGTACCCCATTTCAGCATCAAATTCACCTAAAACTTTTGAAAAGTAATAAACAGGTTTTTCATTCTCCTTTTCTTCCGGTTCATCACATCCAACAAACATTAATAAGGGAAAGAAAGTATATATTAGAATTTTCACGAATGAAATTTAAATTGAATACGTTTTAATTAGTAAATGATAGATGTCGCATATTTACCTGCGCTATATCTCTACGAACAATATGATTGGAGAAAATATCTGGGTCCAGAATGGACGGAAAGAAGTTAAATAGGAATAAAAAAATAAGTCTCTAGCTGAATTGTTTTTTTAGTTGTTTTTCTCTGGTAAGAAAATCATGGTTAGTATTAATAATCCACATCAATATCATCCGGGTGATCTGGTTTATTTATCCTATCTCTTTTGGATTGACCCAAGGAGGGGAATGCATTAATGTTGAATTGAATACCCAATGAAATAAGTCTTTGCTCATTATATTTTGTGGCATTCAATTTTTGTATATAGGTCACGCTGCTGGTTGGGTTGGTAATTGCTTGTTCTGTAGAAATATCCATAATGCGGCTATTAAACAGGTCATGGACAGAGAATGTTAAATATACGTTTTTATCTATAATCGCTTTTCCAAGAGACAGGTCTACATAATAGTATGGATCAATTTCACCTATGGGAATTTTGTGTCTTCCATAGCGGCGGTACCATAATTCAAAATCAACTTTCCATGGCATTGCAATCCTAATCTGACCATCGGTTATACTGCCTGATGAATTTCCAATAAGATCTGTTTCCCCTTCTCCACTAGTTTTTTTTATCCAATTATTATAATCTAAAATCAATCGGATATTTTTTGTGGGTGAAAGAGATAGGGCAAGATCGTACCCGAGAGATTTTCCACTTGCCACATTGCCTGCCGTTAATATTTCGAAAGATTGCTCATTAATTGTTACAAAATCCACATCATGCCATTGAATCAAATTCTGAATATCTTTATAAAAAATATTTCCAGTAAACATGGGGTGCTGTTTTGTATTTAACTTGAAAGAAAAACTTATTTGATATATATCCACCAGTTCCGGTTTTAAAAACGGGTTCCCCTTTCTAACATGATATTCATCTATCATGCTAACTGGGAATGGATTTATCATGGCTAATTTTACTCGGTTAATACGTCGTCCATATTTCATGATTATGGAAAGTTTTTTATCCATGGATGTAAATCCTGTTTTCAATTCAGGATACAAATAAAGTACTTTTTGATCCGGGGGGGAATTGGCAATAGATGAGTCAATCAAGGCAACAAAAACATTCGATGTATCTGCGTGTTGGTGGCTGTCCGGTAATCCAATATCATAAACGCCCGTTCTGGTTTTTCGCTGCTCGATGCGTATACCAGCACTCAAGGAACTAAGCATCCTTTTCAATGGCTTTTGAACTCTGAAATATCCTGAAGATACCTGCTCATTAAAATCAAATCCATAGGGTGAATGGAGATATTCTAACTCGCTATTAATCGCCAAAGATTGATAGGATGCGCCGCCCTGAACCATTCCAAACCATGGAGATTGGGTTTTATATACTGATTCAATTTCTTTTGTCTCAATGGCATCATCTTGGTAAATATGGCTGTGATCATCGGGACCGGTTCCATTTGAATTTCGATCATTAATGTCTTTTTGGTGTTCTCCGGATTGGGCTAATGCAGCCGTTGTTGTTAAGAGATTATCATTAGAAAACTCGAGCGTATGGATGATATTTGCATCCAGGTTCCACCCACGTTTATTATCATTAGATGTCATATGGTATTCTACTGGTAACGTGTGCTGAATCGAATCTCTTGATGAATGATCAAAAGCCGTGAAAAAGGACCCCAAATGAAGGATATTCTGATCTGAAAAATTCAGCGTGGAACCAAGGTTGATCCCACCGGTTAGTGGATTCCCTGTAGTGGATTTTTCCTGAATGCTTTTCAAGCTATAGGAAGGATACAGCCACTCATATTCGCGCTCACTATTCAAAGCGGAAAAATCTGATTTTGCAAATCCCGTTAATTCAAATTCCATTTTCTTTTTTTTATATGATAGCCTCAATAAACCATTATACCGTTTGTGGTTTCCATATGTGAACGAAGTAGATGAATGAAATCCATCCACAATATCATCTTTTAAAATAATATTAATAATACCGCCCATACCTTTTGGATCCATAGCAACGGATGGATTTGTAATAACATCTATTTTCTCAATGAACCCGGTGGTAATTAAATCCAGGTATGGATTTTTTTCACCATGTGTCCCACTTAATCTTAATCCATTTATTAACACCGTAATATTTTGATCGCCATTTATGGATATTATACCATCTATATCAACATCCACGGATGGTATTTTTCTTAAAGCTGCCTCTGCAGATTGATTTAAAATTGATTCTGCTTTTGTAATAGTAAATGTTTTTTTGTCAAGACCAACTTTTAAAGGAGATTTAAATCCGACAGCATCCACTTTCTCTAGTTTTAACACTTTGGGGAAAAGGTTAAATTTTCCAAGGTCCACATCAATCGCATGGCTTTCTTCATCAGAAAACTTTAGATCAGAAAACGCCCTTGTTTCGTAGCCAATATATTCTACTTCTATTGTGTAATGACCAACAAGCGTGTGACGGATAGAAAACTCACCGTTTGCATCCGATATGCCACCGACTATTATATTATAATTAGTCCCGGGATCAATCACAGAAATGGATGCATATTCAAGTGGTGAAAGATTTGTGGAATCTACAATGGTCCCCGTAATGTATGCAGCTTGAGTACTAGGCGCCCCCATGGAAACCCCTCCCAGAAGACACGTAACAATCAATCTGTGAATCCATTTAGATGATTGAAATATTGTCAACATTATGTAATAGACTTTATTTGATCGTTGGATATACACCCTAGGGTTATAATGTTATTTCATCAAAATCATTTTTTCTTTTTTTATATAACCACGTCCTTGCCCTGTCAAGGGTACTGATTCCATTTTTAAGAAATATATACCACTGGCATGCTGTGATGCATCCCATTGAATTTCATATTGGCCTGATTCCATTGTGCCATTGACCAACGTTTCAACTATACTGCCAGCTATATCGAATACTCTTAAAGAAACCGCATGTCGTGTATCCATGACCGGAACATTAAATTGGATTGTAGTTGTTGGATTAAATGGATTGGGGAATGGTTGGCGAAGCCTAAATTCCACCGGTGACATATTAGATATAAAACCTAATGAATTCAGAATGGTTACAGTTACAGAATCTGTGTCTGACTCTAATTCCCCATCGGAAACGATTAAGGTAAATAATAAGGATGTGGAATCACTAACTTCAGGTGAAATGAAAGTTGGCATGGATCGTGTTGGATCATCTAATTCAATATTAACGGGTGCTGTCCAGGAATAAGAGAGATTTACATTTTCGAAATCAAATGATCCTGTCCCGTCTAAAATAACCAGTTCATTCTCCATAACGGTTTGATCCGGCCCCGCATAAGCCACGGGGGAAACATTTGTATGAAAAACTGTAATGGTTACTGAGTCCGGGTCTGAACTGAGTTGTCCATCTGATACAATTAATCCAAAAATAAAATCGATTGAATCATCCACTGTGGGTGTGGTGAAGTGAGGGGCGGATGAAGTCGTATCGTTCAGCAATATCCCGATAGGGGCAGCCCATATATAAGATAGGTCTATGTTTTCCTCATCATATGATTCAGATCCATCTAGTGTTACCAACTGATTTTCAGCAACGATTTGATCTGGTCCAGCATTGGCTATGGGCGGAAGATTTCCAGTGCCTGAATCACATTCTCCCCAAACACAACTTACCCATTCCGGGTGATCAATGAAGGGGTTTCTGTTTTCTTGAATTGTATAAACAGCATCATTCCGATCCAATTCTTTTTGACTCACCGAATCCTGTAAGTGCCAATCCATTAACATGTCTACTGCCCAGACTTTCAGATTTGCACCGTTCACCATATCGTTATCGTCCCACCCGGAATCCTCAGTATAATAACGCGTTGACATATAAAAATAGGTTCGAGCAAAATCTCCTTTATATTCATCAATTGGCTCAAAAACTGTGCCGTTGTGGTTGTAAGAATTCATGTTTCCACGTTGACTGCCATTTTGCGATGTCCAAGTTGTGCTTGCGACTTCCCCATAGGGATGGTTGGATCGCATACCATTCACATAACCATCTGTTGGATAAATATGAAACAGATCCGTGTTCATGGGCATGCCCTCATTGAACCAGCTTTTTGGCCAAGAATGCTCCCGGTTAAAACAATCTCCTTCTCCGCCATAATTCCCGCATTGGTCTGCATTTGTAAAATGGTAAATATAGGGTGGTGTTCCGCCGGGAATATCAGAATACATATCCCAAACAGTCCCGTCAGATTTTGCATCAGTTGATTGAAAGTGGCCATATAGGGAGCTATAACTTTTTGGAATATGGTCATCAATAATATTGTGCAGAGCCAACCGCAATGACTCCCCATCTAATCCTTCTGCGTCATCATAATATCCCGGAGGAATATCAGCTATTAAAAAGGTCGTAATAATAAATGCAGAAAATAATTTTATCTTAAACATTTTGCGTTAATACCTTTTTTCTATTAAATAATAAATTTGTTCAGGCGAATTTAAAAACGGATACGTAATTTGTTGTTCCCGGTACGCCTACAGGCACACCGCCAGTAATAACATATTTCTCACCTTTCTTGAGAATTTCTTCACGTGATAAAACTGCATTGGTAACATCTTGAATTTCACTCGATAAATTATATTCATTAATTACAATGGGCATGATTCCCCACACAATTGAAAGTTGGCGTGATATTTCTTCAATGGGTGTCATGGCAATTATCCGGGCAGCTGGTCGATATCGTGACACCATCCTAGCGGTACTTCCGCTATGAGTCATGGTAATTAAAATTTTAATATCCTGGTCATGGGCAACTGAACATGCGGCGTGACTAATTGCTTGCGCTGTATTTAGATGTTTATTCCCACGTGAAATATAATAGTCCTGATAATTAATGGCTGATTCCGTTTCCTCAATCACTCTAGTTAATACTTGAATAACCTTTTTTGGAAATTTGCCCATTGCTGTTTCACCGGTAACCATCAGCACATCTGCGCCATCTAAGATTGCATTGGCAATGTCGCTGACTTCTGCTCTAGTTGGAACCGGCCTATCAGTCATTGAATCTAAAATTTGAGTGGCAATAACTACAGGCTTTCCGGCTTGTGTGGCTTTATCAATCACTTCTTTTTGGATCAACGGAACACGCTCAAGGGGAAGCTCCACACCTAGGTCTCCACGGGCTACCATGACTGCATCAAATGCATCAATGATGCCATCTAGGTTTTGAACAGCCTCCCATTTTTCAATTTTTGCCATGATTGGAACAGCAAACCCAAGATTTCGAACACGAGAACGAACCAGGTCATAATCGTGAGGGGTTCGAACAAAAGAAAGCGCAATCCAATCTGCGCCATTTTTCAACGCTAACTCAAGATCCTGTTCATCCTGTTCTGTAAGGCTGGGAACGTCCAGCGCCACACCGGGGAAATTGACACCTTTGCGATTTTCTACAGCGCCGGCAATGATCGTCCGACATTCCAGTGTAGAATTTGAAACATGCTTTACAACCTCCAATGCAATACGACCATCATTGATCAATATCTGTGCACCTGCATCAACTTTTTGAAATTTTACACCTTTTGAAACGGGAATGGTATTTTTTCCTATTTCTTCGTTACTGATGGTAACAACATCCCCTTCTTTTAGTTCATAGTTGGATTCGAGCCCACTCACTCTAATTTTGGGCCCCGCAAGATCCGCCAAAATTGCTGGACGACCTCCGGAAGGTAGACGAGTGGATTTAATCAGATCAAAATAGGATTGTTTATCTTCTGCGGTTCCATGTGACAGATTTACACGAAAACAGTTTACGCCCTGATCAACGAGTGATTGGACTATTTTCAACGTTGAACAACTGGGACCTACTGTAGCAATTATTTTAGTACGACTTATTTCCATGGGTTTAAATTACCGGTAATCATAATCGTTTTACACGTATTCAATGAAACAAATTTTTTCGATATTTATTATTTTATGTTTTATCTCATGCGGTGGCCCAACGGGAAATTGGTCTGACCCCAGGGTGATACTTATTTCTATTGATGGACTACGAGGTGATGTTTTAAACAACCCCATATATACAAATAAATTTCCAAACTTGACCCGGCTTATGGCAGATGGAGAATATTGCACAAATGTTCAAACTGTGTTTCCTTCGTTAACATATCCAGCTCATACATCTATGATTACCGGTGTTATGCCGGCTAAACACGGAATCGTAAACAATCGGCCTTTTATGCCAAAGAATAATTTTGTCGATTGGTATTGGTATGCAGATTCCATAAAAGTTCCAACGCTCGTTACACAAGCAAAGCAAAATGGGCTGGTCACCCTGGGTGTGAGTTGGCCCGTATCGGTTGGAGCAAAAATGGACTGGATGCTTCCGGAAATAAAATCAGTCAATGATACTATTTCAACAATCGACCTTGTACGAAAACACGACCGCCCGGAATCGTTTTTGGAATCAGCTAAAGTACGTGGTGTAGTGCCAGAGGATGGCAATCCATCAGGATACAATAGAGACCTTTTACTTCACGAAATCTTCATGGATGCTTTTGTCCGCAAAGCACCTCATTTGAGTTTATACCACATGATCGAGACTGATCTTATCCAACATGAATTTGGGAAATCTTCGAATGAAGCTAAGGATGCATTTATGTTCATGGATTCATTGGTGGGAAATATAATCGCTTTTTTAGATGATAACAAATTGTGGGAATCCACCACGCTCATAATCACAGGGGACCACGGATTTAGGGATTATGAAAAACAGGTGAGTTTAAATCGTTTATTTGAAAAAGAGGGCTGGCTCACATTAAATAATGGTTCTATCTCTGATTGGAAAGTAGTATGCCTCGGTTCTGGTGGGTCTGGTTTTGTGCGGCTTAAAGATCCTACTGATCAGGAATTTAAGAAAAGAGTTCGTCTATTATTATCCAAGCAGGATGCATTTGAAATATTGGAACAACGACATATGAATGGTGCACTTTGGGCATCCCGAAAAACAGATTTCGTCTTACTGGCTAATGATGGATACGGGTTTGTACGCAGCACTGATCAGCCCTTTATTGTGGAAAAATCTGGCGGGTCTCATGGCGGGGATCCGAGACGTAAAATATTAAAAACGGGCTATATTGCTACTGGGCGTGGTGTCAAAAAGGGCCCAATTAAATCCATGTCTATTACAGATGTCGCATTCAAAATATCTGATCTGCTCGGGCTTGATTTAGAAAACTAATTCAAAACTTGGGGTGCCACTAATCGGAAAGGTTTGATGATTGTGTCAAATTCATTTCCGCTGTCATCTATCATCCGAAAACTTCCTTCCATAAATCCCATTGGCGTTGGGAGAGGACAAAAACTAGTATACTCAAAATATTCACCTGGGAACAATTTGGGCTGTTCCCCTACTACACCGGGTCCATGGATATCTTCTGTGTTGCCCTGCCCATCCGTGATATGCCAATAGCGACTCAAAAGTTCGACTTGATTGCCACCCCTATTCAAAATGGTAATATGATACGAAAAAAAATAGTATGAGCGAACAGGGCTTGATCTTTCAGGAACATAATTTGGTTTTACAATAATTTCGACAGAATTTTTCATGGGAGAAAATTAATTCCTTTATCTTTGTCTTCCGATTTTTTCCTTAAATTTTAAAACGCTATGAATAAGAACACCAATTCACTTTACACCTATATATTTATTGTA
>Ga0187833_10003420_pt1 | contig 16113 bp, 15 predicted proteins | sample ETNtaG_37_FD_167968 | JGI IMG/M metagenome (GOLD analysis project Ga0187833, IMG submission 167968) | Marine microbial and viral communities from oxygen minimum zone, Eastern Pacific Ocean - ETNP2014_SV_400_PacBio MetaG (Illumina Assembly) | ecosystem: Environmental > Aquatic > Marine > Hypoxic...
TCTCCTAAAGAAATACTGAACAATATTGAAGTTTGATATTTTTTAATATTATATATTATGTATAGTGTAGATATTTTTAACTATGTCTAAAAGAGTTTTATTAGTTGTTTATGACAATGGTTCGTACGATCATGTGTTCCCAATGGGTATTGGTGCAATCGCTTCAATTTTACAGAGAGATGGTCATAGTTTTGAAGTGTGGAACCAAGATATGCATCACTGGCCAGATGATTATTTAAGAATATATCTTGATAAAAATAAATTTGATGTTGTGATTTTAAGTTTGATTGGAGGATATTACCAGTATCAAAAAATGAAAAATTTATCCAAAGCGATAAATAATTCCAAAAATCGTCCGTTTTACATTATGGGTGGTTACGGGCCAACTCCTGAACCTGAATTTTTTATTAGAAAATCTGGTTGTGATGCAGTTTGTTTGGGCGAAGGGGAAATTACAATTTCAAAATTAATGGATGCTGTTGAAAATAAAAAAAGTTTTAAAAATGTTCCAGGAATTGCATGGTTGGAAAACGATAAGCTTCAAACAACTCCAAGAGCTAAACTTGTTCATGATCTAGATTCTTTACCTCAAATCCCCTACGAGATTTTTCCAATGCACTATTATAGAATGTTAAGGCTAGCCAAAGCCAAAGCAACAGATTTTTGTTTTCCATTGATGTCTGCTCGAGGCTGTTCTTTCAAATGTACTTTTTGTTATAGAATGGATCCTGGATATAGAATGAGATTGCCCGAACCTTTATTAGATGAAGTTGAAATGCTGTATAAGGATTATGGAATTACATACATTTCTTTTCAAGACGATTTATTAATGTCGTCAGTTGAACACACAGAAGCTGTATGCTTGGAATTTCTTAAACGTGATCTTCCTGTTAAGTGGACCTGCAATGGAAGATTAAATTATTGTAGCGAAGAATTATTACAACTCATGAAGGATTCAGGATGTGTTTTTATTAACTATGGAATTGAAAGTATGGACCAAAAAGTTTTAAATAATATGAAAAAAGGATTAAGACCAGAAATGATTATTAAAGGTGTTGAAGACACATTAAAAGTAGGAATAAGTCCAGGTCTTAATTTTATTTTTGGAAATAAAGGAGATAACAAAGAAACTATGAAATCGACAGTAGATTTTCTTCTAAAATATGATGATTTTGCCCAGAGAAGAACAATAAGACCAGTCACTCCCTACCCAGGATCTCCACTTTATTATGATGCAATTAAAATGGGTTTATTAGACAAGGATAATCCAGCTGAAGATTTTTATGAAAGAAAACATCTAAACTCAGATTTAATTTGTTGTAATTTTACTGAGCTAAGCGATGAGGAATTTTACGAATGTTTACGTTGGGCTAATTCAACACTAATGAAAAATTATTTTGATAGGCAAAAAACAAGTACCTTGTCCCAAATAGATCACCTTTATACTACAAAAGATGTGTCATTTAGAGGGTTTAGACATAGCGAAGGAAAAGAAGGTCAACATCCAGTTGCCGATACCTCAAAAAAATTAAATATGAAATCAAAAGTTATAGCTATTCAAGGAAACGAGACAATGGATGGACAAGTCAATTGGGAGTCATCAGTTGCAAGTGATGCAGACCGTTTTTCACAAAATTCATTTAGTAATGGAAATAAGACTAAAAGTACAAAGAGTTTTGATAGCTATTTAAAAAGAAAAAAACACAGAGCTGAAGAAAAGAAATTGCTTAAAACAAAAGAAGCGATATTAGCAAATTAAGTAATTCATTAATTCGAATTAAGTATTCAATATAACATTAAAATTTATCAATTCGCATTGGTATTTACATTTTTATAATATGCCCCTAATGAAAAAAGTTTGGAAACTTTTAGATCATAAGCAAAAAAAATATGCTTTTTTTATATTTATATTGATGTTTGTAACAATGGTTTTAGAAAGCTTAAGTGTAGGAATTGTCATTCCGCTAATATCTATATTATTAGAAGGCAATATTGATAAAAGTATTTTTTCTAATTTTTTTGTTTTTGGGGAATCAACAGGAAAGAATTTAATTTATACTGGTTTGTTTGTAACATTTATAATTTTTTTAATTAAAAATCTTACTTTAATTTTTAATCTTTGGGAAAGAACAAAATTTTTACAAAAACTTCACTTTGACCTTATTAATAGGCTTTTTAATCATTATTTAAGAAATGATTATATGTTTTTTCTTCAAAATAATTCTGCGTATTTATATAGAAATCTAACGGACGTAATTAATACATTTGTAAGTTATTTTGGTCATATTATGATTTTTTTTGGTGAAATTATAGTTTTTTTAGGAATTGGTTTTATATTATTTTCTGTAGATTTTTTAGGAACAACAGTTATTTTATTATCAGTAAGTATTACTGCTTTTACAATTTATAAATTAACAATAAAAAAAATAAACTTTACAGGAAAAGAAAGACTCGTAGCAGGAGGTGCAATGAATAAACATTTGCTTCAGGGAATGGCTTCTGCGAAAGATATTAAGATTTTGAATAGAGAAAACGACCTTATTGATCAAGTAAATAAAAGTTCATTTAGAGTGACTAAAAATGCACAAATATCTACTTTTCTTCATTCGTTTGCAAAATTTCCATTTGAAATTTTTATGGTTTTTGCATTTTCAGCTTTGGTGTTTGTAATGGTAGAAGGTGAAAGAAGTATGGTTGATATAATTAAATATTTGGGTGTATTTGCCGTAGCTAGCATTAGACTTGTTCCAGGAGCATCAAAATTGCTGCAATCTTATCAATTACTAAAATATATGCAACCGACTGTTAAACTTTTGACAGAAGAATTTAATTTGCATCATAAATCTAATATGGGAGAAAATTATAAATTAAAAAAAATTAACACACCTTTCCAATTTAAAAAAGATATTAATTTATCAAATTTATCTTTCACATATCCCACAAGAAAAGAATTTTCCATATCAAAAGTATCAATGGATATTAAAAAAAACGATTTTATAGGTATTATTGGTAAGACTGGTAGTGGAAAAAGCACCTTAGTAAATATACTTATTGGACTTGTAAAACCTAATGAAGGGAAAGTAGAAGTCGATGGAGCGAATATTGATTCAAACTTATCTGGATGGCATGAAAAAATTGGATATGTGCCTCAATCAGTCTACTTGATAGATGATACTATTAATAAAAATATTGCTTTTGGTTTGAAAGAAGAAGATATTGATCACGATCTAGTAAAGCAGGCTGTAGAGAGGGCTAATTTAAGTGAATTTATAAACAATCTTTCAAATGGTCTAGAAACAATTGTTGGAGAAAAAGGAATTAGAATTTCTGGTGGTCAACAACAAAGAATAGGAATTGCTAGAGCTCTCTATCGTAATCCTGAGATTTTGATACTCGATGAAGCCACAAGTTCATTAGATGAAACAACAGAGAAAAAAATTATGGAATCAATTAAATTTTTAAAAAATAAAAAAACATTAATAGTAATTACACATCGTTTAGCCACAGTTAGTAATTGTGATAAAATATATTTTATTGATAATGGACGAGTTATAAAAAAAGGGACTCCGGAAAAAATACTAAACAATATTTAAAAAAATGAAAAAAATATTAATTACAGGAGCAACAGGTTTTGTTGGTTCGCATTTAACTGAACTTTGTGTGAAAAAGGGTTTTGAAGTTATCGCTTTCGATAGATATAACCCAAATTATAATCTTGGCTGGTTAGAAAAATCTAAATATAAAGATGATATAGACTTCGTGTTTGGTGATATTAGAGATTATGACTCTGTTTTGAAAACTATGAAGGGTTGTAAAATAGTTTTCCATTTAGCTGCACTGATAGGAATCCCTTATTCATATTTATCACCACTAGCATATTTGAAAACGAATGTAGAAGGAACGTATAATATTTTAGAGTCATCAAAACAGCTGGATATTGAACAAATCATAATAACTTCTACGAGTGAAGTATATGGAACAGCAAAATATATACCTATTGATGAGAAACATCCAATTTCTGCTCAATCACCATATTCTGCATCAAAAATTTCAGCTGATCATTTAGCGCTTAGCTATTACAATTCTTTTCAATTGCCCATTAAAATTATAAGACCATTTAATATATACGGCCCAAGACAATCAAGTCGGGCAATCATACCATCTATAATAATTCAAGCACTTAATAACAAAAAAGAAATAAAATTAGGTAATATTGAGCCTAGTAGAGATTTCACTTATGTTGCTGATACGTGTAATGCATTTTTGGACATTCTAAAAATGAATAATTTTTTTGGCAATGTATTAAATACAGGATCAAACAACGAATACACAATCAAAGATATTGCAAAAAAGATTTTAGAAAAACTTAATTCTAACGCAAAAATTAAAAAAGAAGAAAAACGAACAAGATCATCAAAAAGTGAAGTGCTTAGACTTGTATGTGATAATTCAAAGATTTTAAAACATACACAATGGAAACCAATCATTAAAATTGAAAAAGGACTTGATATGACAATTAATTGGTTTAAGAAATTTAAAGATTTATATAAGCATGATATTTATCATGTATAAAAAGAAACACTGGTAGATTTATTAAATAACAAGAATTTTTTTTTAGTTTTAATTAATAATTTTAAGACATCACAACATGATTAGTTTACACGAACCTTTTTTTGCGGGAAATGAACAAAAGTATATAAAAAATTGCTTAGATCAGGGATGGGTTTCATCTGCCGGAAAATATGTTGATATTTTTGAAAAAAAAATAGCAAAATATACTGGAGCAAAATATACAATAGCCTGCGTTAATGGTACGTCAGCTTTACAAGTTTCTTTAAAATTAGTTGGTGTAAAAAGAGGTGACGAGGTAATTGTACCTTCTATGACCTTTATCGCTCCAGTTAATGCAATTAATTATAATAATGCCAAGCCAATTTTTATGGATTGTGATGAGTATTATACTATTGATATTAATAAGACTATTGATTTTATTGATAAAAAGACAAAAACAATCAGAAAAAAAATATCTGGAAAAGATATAGTCATTACAATTAATAAAAAAACAGGAAATCGTATTACCGCAATAATAATAGTCCACGTTTTTGGAAATGTCGCAAACCTTGGTAGACTAGTTAATTTATGTAAAAAAAAAAATATTGCATTACTAGAAGATGCTGCGGAAAGTATTGGTAGTTTTTATAAACTTAATGGACATAAAAAAAAACACACAGGCACCGTTGGAACAATTGGCTGCCTTTCTTTTAATGGTAATAAAATAATAACCTCCGGAGGTGGCGGCATGATATTGACCAATAATAAAAAAATTGCAAAAAAAGCAAAATACCTCACGACCCAAGCAAAAGACGATCCAATTTATTCCATACACAATGAAGTTGGATATAATTTCCGCCTTACAAACATTCAGGCGGCTTTAGGCTTTGCTCAGTTTGAAACTTTATCAAAGTATATTAAAAAAAAGAAAGTTATTCATGAAAGATATAAGAAGAAAATAAACAAGATTGAACATTTATCTATATCCAACCCATCTCATCATGGCACATGTAATCATTGGCTTAATGTTCTTGAAATAAAAAAGAAATTATCTAAAAAAAAATTATCAAAAATCATAAAATACTTTTTTAACAACGGTATTGAAGTCAGACCATTATGGTATCCTAATCATCTGCAAAAAAAATATAAAAACTGTCAAACCTATAAACTAGATAATATTAATCAAATTTATTTGAATAGATTGTGTCTTCCAAGTAGTTCGCAATTAACTAAGAAAAAACAAGATTTTATTTGTAAAAAATTAGAAAATTTTTTATAAAAATATGAAAAAAATTTGTTTTATTACAACTTCAAGAGCCGATTTTGGAACATTAAATGAGTTAATCAAAGAAGTTATTAGAACAAAATTTTTAGTACAACTTATTATATCTGGTAGTCATATAGATAAATTTTTTGGTAATACGCAAAAAGAAATAAATATTGAAAAAAAATATTTTATTAAAAAAGTTAAAGTAATAGGACAAAACAAAAGTTCAAAATCTGTCGCTTTATCATTTGCAGATTGTGTGAATAAATTTACTAAGATATTGTTCAGACTTAAACCAAGTATATTTGTTGTTTATGGTGATCGATATGAAATGCTTGCAGCAGCAGTGTCATCCTATATTCTTAGAATACCAATAGTTCATATTGCAGGCGGCGAAAAAACACCCGGATCAATTGATGAGGGTTTTAGACACTCGATTAGCAAATTAGCAAATTTACATTTTCCAACAACTAATGCTCACAGAAAAAGACTAATTCAACTTGGGGAAAATCCTAAAACCATCTTCAATTTTGGTAGTTTGCATTTAGACAAGATTAAAAATAATAATTATTTAAAAAAAAGCCAATTAGAAAAAAAACTTAAAATTAAATTTTTCAAAAAAAACTTAATTGTTACTTATCATCCTGAGACAATAAGCAGTCAAAAAAGTTTACAAAATTTATCTATATTACTTAAATCATTAATAAAAATAAAAAATACAATGATAATTATTACCTCACCAAATGCTGATGCTCAGGGAAATTTGATGATTAATTATATTGAAAAATTTATTAGAAAAAATAAATTAAAAAATTTCTTATTTTTTAAATCCTTAGGAAGTCAAGTTTATCTTTCTTTATTAAAAATTGTTGATGGAATAGTTGGTAATTCCTCAAGTGGTATTTCAGAAGCACCCTTTTTTCGAGTGGGAACAGTTAATATTGGAGATAGACAGCAAAATAGAGCTACAGTTTCAGGTATTATAAACTGTAAAGTTTCACAAAGTTCTATCGTGAAATCTATAAATAAAATACTAAATAAGAAATTTAATAAAAAAAAATCAAATGAGTTAAAAATATTTGGAACCGGACATACTTCAAAAAAAATTACAAAAAAATTATTATCGTTTGATTTTAAAAAATATAATAAAAAAGTTTTTTTTGATTATTAAAATATGCGAAAACATGAGATAAATAAGAAAGTAAAAGCTTTATTATCAGAAGTGTTAAATGTAGAAGATTTATCTTTTGATGCTTCCCAAGAAAATATGGCTGAATGGGATTCGATAGCCTATCTAACTATAATTGCGAAGTTGGAAAAGAAATTTAAATTAAAAATCAATCAGAACAACATTAATAACTTTGGCAGTGTTAAAAATATTATTAAAGAAATAGAATTATGCAAACAAATAAAACTTTAGTAGATTATTTTAGCGAACACGCAAGTTCAACAAAGTTTATTTATGAAATAGAAACTGGAGAAAAAAAAACCCATGAAGCTATACTTGATAATGCTAGGCAGCTGTCCACCAATATATTGATAAAAAGAGGTTATATAGTAACTGTAATATTACCTAACTCAATTGAATACATCGAATGTTTTTTAGCAGCTATGTTAGGTGGATGGGTTTTTAATCCGCTTCCTTATTTTATTCAGAAACAGGAGCTTGAAAAGATTTTTACATACGTTGAATCAAATATTATTATTACAAACAAAAAAGAAATTTTTTCTCATTTCTCAAAAAAATATAAAATATTAACTCCTGAGCAAATATTATCTGAAAGTGGCAAATTTACAAAAAAAGAAATAAACCTACAACAACCTGTAGCATTGTACTATTCTTCAGGAACAACTGGCAATCCAAAAGGGGTTATGTATTCACATAAAAATATGGTTTGCTTAATAAATTCGATTATCCGAGGATTTAAATTTTCAAGCACGGATCGACATTTAGCTTTCTTGCCTTTTGGTCACACTGCTTCCATTAATTATAATATACTACCCTCATTATTAGTAGGATGTGATTTATTTATCTCCAAAGGTTTTGAACATCTGCGAAGTATTTTTTTTAATATTTTGGACAAACATAGGATTACTTATACAGAAATTGTTCCCACTATACTTTTCATATTGAATAAATTAAAGATGGATATTAGCAACATAGATCTTTCACAATTAGAATTCATTGGATGCGGCTCGTCTACATTACCTCTAAGCGCGCAGAAAGAATTTATTAAACACTACGGTATAGGAGTAGGTAATCTTTATGGATTATCAGAAACAGGACCAACTCACATTGATGATCCAAGAAAAAAAGGATGGAAACCGGGTAGCATTGGTATTCCACTTGATGTAAATGAATGTCGCATTAGCGATGATGGTGAGATACTTATCAAGGGTGAAAATGTTTTTGTGGGATATTATAAGAACGAAAAACTTTATCAAGAGACCGTAGTAGATGGATGGTTCCATACCGGAGATTTAGGCGAGTATAGCAATGGTAAATTTTATTTTACTGACCGAAAGAAGGATATAATTATTAAAGGAGCAATCAATATTGTACCTATGGAAATCGAGGAAGTGGTGTATGAGCATCCTGGGGTTTTAGAATGTGTTGTTGTAGGTAAAATCGATGAGATTCATGGTGAAGATGTGGCAATTGTAATAGTAAAAAATGGGGATATGAATGATGAAAAACTTGTTCAAGAAATTAAAAGTCTTTGTCGTAGTAGGTTTTCTTCCTACAAAGTTCCTAGCCATGTAGAGTTTTGGAAAACTATTCCCAAAACTCCCTCCAAAAAACTTTTGAGGAGAAAAGTGCGAGAATTAATTAACGAAAAAAGAGATTAGATAATTAATATGAAAAAAAGAACAGGCATTAATGGGTTTGGACGTTTTGGTCTACATTTAATAAAATACTGGCTGGATCGACACGAAGAGTCAGATTTTACTATAAATTACATAAATGACGATACTCTCACAATCGATAAAGCTATAGAAATTCTTTATAATGACTCTTCGATAATTTTTAATAAGTATAAAATCAGAAAAATTGGTAACAATATTCGTTTTTTAAAACCCAATGGTGTGACTGACGAAATCGAATATACCAATACTGAAAAGAACCAAATTCCTTGGCTGGGTAAACCAGAGTTATTTTTTGAGTGTTCAGGAAAAAACACTGTCAAAAAAGATTGTTTGAAATTTTTCAAAAAAAAAACAAAGGTAGTGATAATTTCAGCTACTAGCTGGAGTGCAGACAAAACACTTATATATGGATTTAATAACAAGGAATATAATGACAAACATAAGGTAATTTCCTACGGGTCTTGTACGGTTAACGCCTTTATTCCGTTAGGCGCGTTTATGGATAAGCTTTATGGTATTATTGATGCGGATGTTAATGTGGTGCATAATATTCAGAAATATCGCTTAAAAAATAATGATACTCTTAATCGGAAGTTTTGTACATTGGAAAAGTCAGGTCCTCAATTGTTAAAATGTTTGAATAAGAAAAATTTTAACGTTAATTATACTGTGGTACCCTACACAGGCGTATCTATTATCGATTTTCGTTTCCGTTTAAAGAAATGTCCTTCGTTAAATCAATTCGTCAAAACTTTAGAGAAAACAATTTACGAAGGAAAATTAAGGGGTTTGTACAATATACATGAAGCAGACAGGGGACCAGAAGTGCACAACTGCACTCCTTTTTCGGCTGTGTTTATAAAAGAAAATTTGAAGATTATAGAAGACCAAGTGTATATTTTCTCTTATTTTGATAATGAGAATTCAGTTAATCGTTACTACGATTTAGCTAATTACATTGCCGGTCAAATTTAGTCTGGATATGAGTAATGTAAAAGATAATACATTCAGTAAAATCGAAAGGTTTGTTAATGTGATAGATAAGGCTGGCAATATACTTCTTGATCGATTCCACAAACGCAATCGTCAGCTTGCCAAAGGTGCAGATCCTGGATTTATTGAAGAAAAATCTGAAAAAGAACTGGTCATTGAAGAAGATTTATTAAGTGAAAAAATGATTATTGATCAGATTGTGAAACTAGATTCTGATGCTGTTATTTATTCAGAAGAAAAGAACAACATACACACATTACATAAAGACAATAGATCGTCTAAATTCATTCTTGACCCATTGGATGGTACTCATAATTTTTATTATGGTCTACCGTACTGGGGCATTGCTTTAGCTTTAGTTGATGAATTTAATAGACCCATAGCTGGGCTAATAAATATTCCGTGCTTAAATATTTTTCTTCGTAATGATGGCAAAGGATCGCCTACTATGTTGAAACAGGACGAAGACTGGCACGAGGTAAAAGCTATCGAGAGAAGATTGGAGAAATCGTTAATATCCTATGATAACCAATTTTACAAGCTGGGTCATAGATCCATTAAGATTTATGATGTTTTGGCTCACTCAGCTTTTACAAGTAGAATTACGGGTAGTGCTGTTACAGATTGCGCTCTTATAGCGGTTGGAAGGATTAATGGTCGTGTATGGAACAAGACTCTTTCGTACGACATTGCCGCAGGAATACCTATTGTTTTAGGATCAGGAGGTTTTGTTTCAGATTTTCTTGGGAATGAAATTAATGTTTTGGCTAGCAAGGTTATTATGAGTTCTGGCCGCAATCTCCATGATCGATTAATCAAGGAAATCTCTGGTGTATAAGTTTTTTTATTTTATTTAGGCTGTATAGAAATGACAAACATATTGATTTTTGGAGGTGGAAACACATGTTTAGAGATAATCAATTATCTAAAAGATGTTTCCAAATTTTCAAAAAAAAAAATAAACATAATAGGAATTGTTGATCCACAAAAAATTGATAGAAAAAATATAGAAAAACATGCAAAAAAAATTAAACATTATTTTAATTTAAAGAGCATAAATTTTGATGAGAAAAAAACTTTTGCAATTATTGCAATGGGAGATTCAATTAAAAGGGAGAAATGTAGAAAAGAAATTAAAAAAAATAGAATAAAGTTATTTACATTAATTCACCCAACTTCTTATATTGCTCCTTCAGCAAAAATTGGCAAAGGTTGCATTTTGGCTCCATTTTCTTTAGTAGCACCAAAAGCAAATTTAGAAGAAAATATTATTATTAATATTTATGCAAGTGTTGGACACCATGGTTTTGTTGGAAAATCATCTGTCCTATCTCCATACGCAACAATAAATGGTCAAGCTTATAGTGGAAAAATGTCTTTTCTCGGAACCCACTCAGCAATAATGCTAAAAGCTAAACTCGGCAACTATTGTAAGCTTAGCGCAGGATCAATTTTATATAAAAAAACTAAAGATAAATGCTTAGTAGCTGGCAATCCAGCTTCTGAAATAAGCTTAAAATTTAAATCTAAGTAAGAAAATTAGAAATATGGATCATGTAGTAATTATTGCTGAAGCTGGAGTTAATCATAATGGTAAGTTAAATCTTGCCTATAAATTAGTAGATGTTGCAAAAAAATGTGGTGCTGATTTTGTAAAATTTCAAACTTCTATACCAGAACTACATATTTCAAAATTTGCACAAAAGGCAAACTATCAGATTAAAAATACTAAAAAAAATGAGAGTCAGCTACAAATGGTTAAAAAGATGATTTTATCGTACAAAGAATTTAAAAAGTTGAAAAATTATTGTACCAAAAGAAAGATAGGATTTTTGTCAACACCTTTTGATTTAAAATCAATTAATTTTTTAAAAAGTTTAAAAATGAAGTATTTTAAAATTCCATCGGGAGAGATAACAAACTTGCCATATTTGATAAAAATCGCAAAGCTTAATAAGAAAATTATATTATCAACTGGCATGGCAAATTTAACAGAAGTAGGAAAAGCTCTTGATATACTAACTTCTAACGGAACTAAGAAGAAAAATATAACAGTTTTGCAATGTAATACAGAGTATCCAACACCATTACGAGACGCAAATATCAAAGCGATGTTGTCTATAAAAAAAATTTTTAAGGTTAATGTGGGCTACTCTGATCATACAGAGGGAATAGAGACTTCTTTAGGTGCCGTTGCTCTTGGAGCAAAGATAATCGAAAAGCATATTACACTTAGTAAAAGATTGTCCGGACCAGATCACAAGGCAAGTGTTAGTCCTGAAGAGCTGAAAAAGTTAGTCCAAGGAATCAGGAAGATTACCATTGCATTAGGAGATGGTATCAAAAAACCTTCACAAAGTGAAAAAAAAAATATTAAGATTGTAAGAACTTCAATAGTAGCTGCTCAGAAAATTAAAAAGGGTGAAAAATTTACTAGTAAAAATTTAACAATTAAAAGGCCAGGAAATGGAATTTCTCCAATGAAGTTATTTAAAGTTATTGGAAAAATTTCGAAAAAAAACTATTCAGAAGACGAGTTAATAAAATTATGAAAAATTTGTTAATTAAACAAAATTCAAATATAAAAAGTGCTCTTAAACAAATGAGCAAAATAGGGGAAAAATGTTTAATTGTTGTTGATAATAAGAATAAACTTCTGGGAACCCTGAGTGATGGCGACGTAAGAAAAGCTATATTAAGTGGAAAAATTCATAAGAGTAAAATTAATGAATATTATCAAAAAAAACCAACTTTCTTAAGGAAAGAAAATTATTCTCTCAGCCAAGCAAAACATATATTTTTAAAAAAAAGAATTGACGTTATTCCAATTGTAGAAAAATCAAAAAAAGTTCTTGATGTAATAACTTTTGAAAATATTTTTAAGAAAAATAAAAATAATGTTCGTTCTAAAACCTTTTCAAAAACAGTTATTATTATGGCAGGAGGCAGAGGTTCAAGGTTAGAACCATTTACAAATGTTTTACCCAAACCTTTGGTACCAATTAATGACAAGCCGGTTATTGAACATATTATTGAGAAATATGTTGAAAATAATGTTTCTAATTTTTTTATCACCTCGAATTATAAAAGTAAAATTATCAAAGCTTACCTTCGGGAAACGAAACCCAAATTTAAATTGTCATTTGTTGATGAACCTAAGCCACTTGGAACTGCCGGAGGGCTTAGTTTATTAGAGGGCAAAATCAAGAAACCTTTTATAGTTGCAAATTGTGACACAATAATAAACATTAATTTTGATGATCTAATGCATTTTCATATTTCTAATGGTAATGATGCCACTTTAGTAGTTTCATCGAAGGAACATGTAATACCATATGGAACTTGCCAGCTTACCAAGAAAGGGTATCTCCAAAAGATTGTAGAAAAACCAAAGCTTGATTTTTTTATAAATGTTGGACTGTATGTATTAAATCCCAATTTGATAAAACTAATACCAAAGAACAAAGCTTATGATATGACTCATCTGATACAACTTCTGAAAACTAAAAAAAAACAAGTAGGGGTTTATCCTATTGACAATGAATCGTGGATAGATGTTGGTCAATGGTCAGAGTATCGTAAAGCTGTAGAACGATTAATATGAATAAATCAGTGCTAATTTCAGGCTATGGATCCATTGGAAGAAGACATGTAAATATTTTATCTAAATTGGTTAAAAAAAAAAATATAACCATTTTAACAAATCAGAAACTTTCAAGCTTTCGCACAATCAAAACTTTAGAATCATTAAACGAAGTTGATCCGCACTACATAGTTATATGCAATCCAACAAGCGATCATCTTAACAGGATAAAATTTATTGAAAAAAATTATAAAAATAAGCTAGTTTTGATAGAAAAACCATTATTTGCTAAACCGAATAAAATTAATATAAAAAAAAATAAATATTTTGTTGGATATAATTTAAGATTTAATCCAATAATAAATTTTTTAAAAAAAAAAATAAAATCAAAAAAAATTTGGAATGTTAATATTTTTTGCGGCTCATACTTGCCTAACTGGCGAAATAATATTGATTATAGAAAATCATCAAGTGCAAAACTACATCTTGGTGGCGGGGTATTATTAGATCTGAGTCATGAACTAGATTATGTTCAGTGGTTGTTTGGAAAAATTGAAGTTGAACATTGTAAATCAAAAAGATTTTCAAATTTAAATATTGAAACAGATGATTTTTTAAGTTTGACTGGAAAAACGAAGAGAGTTTCATCTATTCAAATAACTTTGAATTATTTTACACGCGAGCGCACACGACAAATATTTATAGATGGTAAAAATATAAGTATGAAAGCAGATTTAGTTAAAAAAAATGTCGTTTATTATGATGGTAATAAAAAAAAAATTTATAATTTCAAAAATTCAGACAGAAATTCTGAATATAAAAAACAGCATTTAGCTATACTTACAAATAAATATGCAGATAAGCTTTGTACCTTTGAAGAGGGAAAACAACTCGTATATTTAGTTAATAAAATCAGGTCCAAATCAAAAAACTGATGAATTCGATTTTATGTACCATATGTATGAGAAGTGGGTCACGTGGTGTAAAAAACAAAAATATTAAATTAATTAATGGCAGACCTTTAATGTATTACACAATTAAACAAGCGATAAAATCAAAGATTTTTGATCATATAGTAGTATCTACTGATTCAATCAAATTATTAAAATGTGCAAAATCATATGGAGCACATGGATGGTTTTTAAGACCAAAAAAACTAGCATCTGATTCAAGTTCAAAGGTAGCAGCTATAAAGCATGCTTTAATAGAATCTGAAAAATATTATGATAAAAAATTTAAGTTTATAGTAGATTTAGACGTTACCTCACCTTTGAGAAAAGTAGAAGATATAATTAATGCATATAAATTTTTTATAAAAAAAAAAGGTGATATTTTAATTACAGGCACAAGATCGAAAAATAATCCGTATCATAGTGTGGTTGAAATAATAAAAAAAAAATTAAAAAAAGTGATATATACAAAAAAAAAAATTTTTCGAAGACAGGATGCTCCAAAAACTTATGATTTGAATGCATCAATTTATATATGGAATAGAAAAACTTTGATTAGCTCTAATTCCGTTGTTGAAATTTTAGAGAGAAACGAAAAAGGTAAAACTGTTTTTTATGAAATGCCTGAAGATAGATCTATTGACATTGATAGTAAACTTGATTTTAAATTGGTTGAATTTTTAATGAAAAAAAGTAGTAAAAAATTACATGGATAAATATAAATTATTAAACAAAAAATTAAAATTATGTCTTTTTTAGATAAAATTAAATTAACCAATAAAAAAGTCTATATTTTGGGTGGCTCTGGATTAATAGGTTCAAAAGTGGTTATTAATACACTATCAATTGGAGCTGAAGTTATTATCCTCGATGTGAGAAAAAAACGATTGCAAAAAAAAGTCAAATACGAAAAATTTGATTGCTCTAAATTGATAAATTTAGAGAAAAATTTTAACAAAATTATCAAAAAATTAGGATGTCCTGATGTATTCATTAATTGTTCATATCCAAGAACTAATGACTGGAATCAGTGCTCATTCAATAAAATAACACTAAAGAGAATGGCGAAAAATATAGAAATTCATATGAATAGCCATGCTTGGCTTGCAAAGATTGTTGCGGAAAAAATGGTAAAAAACAATATAAAGGGAAGCATTATAAATTTAAATTCTATTTACGGTTTGTTGGGACAAGATCTAAACATTTATGAAAAAACATCTATGAAAGAAAACATGCCTTTTTCAATGATTAAAGGTGGATTGGTAAATTTGACAAGACAGATGGCTTCTTATTATGGGAGATTCGGCATAAGAATTAATGATATTTGTTCAGGTGGATTAAAAGGTCATGTAGCTGGAAAATCAAGCACACAAGAAAAACAATTCATCAAAAATTATGAAAAAAAAGTTCCACTTAAAAGATTAGGAAATCCTGAGGAGGTAGCAAATGTAGTTACCTTTATTGCCTCGAACGCTGCCTCATACATCACAGGATCAAATATCTTGGTCGATGGTGGTTGGACAATTATCTAAAAGAGTTAAATTTGAATTTGCCAAATCATTAGCTGGTCTGGTTTTAAATTAATTTTTTTTAATATATGCATATTATTTTTGGACATGTAACGTATTGGCAAATGCCATTATTAAGGATACTTAAATATTTAAAATTTCAAGTTTTTTATCTTTATATTGAGGCAAAATCAGATACAAAAAAAAATGAAATTGCTACAAAATTAAAAAAAAATAATATTTTTCCCTTACCATTAGAATTCCAGAAAAAAATTTCACCTAAAGCTTCCTTTTCTTTATGTACCAGTGACCCTGATGAAAAAGCATACAAGAAAAACATAAAACTAGTTCCTGATGCAATTTTAAAAAAGTACTGTTATTTATTTTCAATCA
>Ga0187833_10003424_pt1 | contig 16100 bp, 17 predicted proteins | sample ETNtaG_37_FD_167968 | JGI IMG/M metagenome (GOLD analysis project Ga0187833, IMG submission 167968) | Marine microbial and viral communities from oxygen minimum zone, Eastern Pacific Ocean - ETNP2014_SV_400_PacBio MetaG (Illumina Assembly) | ecosystem: Environmental > Aquatic > Marine > Hypoxic...
ATTAAGCTTATCTTTCATTCTAGAAAGTTTAAGGATAGTTTTAACAAAATTATTTCCGTATTCTGAAAATAACCAACTAGTTCTGATAATAGTGGCGTTATAAGGCATAGCTTCCTGCACTACTTTTTCACTCTTGAGTTTGCTTACGCCATAAGTATTTATTGGGCTCCCAAAATCTTCTTCAGTATATGGTTTTGATCCTTTGCCATTGAATATGTAGTCAGTTGAGATATGAATAAGTTTAATCCGCTTCGTATTAGATATATTAGCTATCTGTTTCACAGCTAAATGGTTAATTTGATTAACTAATTTTGTTTCTGATTCGGCTTTATCGATAGCTGTATACGCAGCACAGTTTATTATTAAATCAAAATTATGATTACAAAAGAAAGATTCAATGTTATCAGGCAAGCTGAAATCTAATTGTTTCCTATCAACAAAGACAAACTTATGTTGAGTTTTCGAGCTGTTTACAATATGCTTGATTGATTTGGCTAGTTGTCCACTTTTTCCTGTAACTAATATTTTCACTATTTTCAGTTGGAAGTAATCTAGTTTTTAGATTATATAATGTTAAGGGTTTATAATGCTTTGTAAAACATAAACACCCGAAATATTTTGAAAGCCCTGTATGGTCTGTTTTTATGAACAAAGAAAATAATTTTCAAATAATCATACCAATGTCAGGCTTTGGTGAGCGTTTTAGAAGAGCTGGATATGAGGTACCAAAGCCCCTTATAAAAGTTGAAGAAAAACCAGTTGTTGCCCATGTGATTGACATGTTTCCCGGTGAGAGTGACTTTATTTTTATTTGTAATCAAGACCATTTAGACAACCCTGAATATCATATGAAAGATATTTTGAGTCAATATTGCCCAACTGGAAAAATTGTAGGAATTAAACCTCACAAACTAGGCCCAATTTATGCTGTGCAACAAGCTGAGAATTTTATTGATAGAAATAGACCCGCAGTAGTTAATTATTGTGACTTTACGTGTTATTGGAATTGGAGACATTTTAAGGAATTTGTTATTCGAACTGAATGTATGGGTGCAATACCAGCATATAAAGGATTTCATCCGCACTCACTTGGTAGCACCAATTATGCTTATATGCGTGAAACTAACGGCTGGGTTGATGATATCCAGGAAAAACAACCCTTTACTAATAATAGAATGGAAGAGTTTGCTTCAAGTGGCACCTATTACTTTTCTTCTGGAAAAGTTATGAGTGAATCATTTAAAGCCACAGTGGATGATGATTTAAATTTAAGTGGCGAGTTTTATGTGAGTCTTGCATATAAACATTTATTAAAGCAAGGTGATCCAGTGGCCGTTTATCCCCTACAACACTTTATGCAGTGGGGCACCCCACAAGATGTTGCAGAATATAATATATGGTCTAAAACTTTTAGAAGATTGTTGGAACAAGAGGCCTACGAAGATGAACCTTATGGCTCGCTGATCATACCCATGGCTGGTTTAGGGCAGCGTTTCGTAGATGAAGGGTATCAAACCACTAAGCCGCTTATTCCTGTATCTGAAAAACCTATGGTAATACAAGCCACTAATGATTTTCCTAGTGCTTCTAATTATGTGTTTGTATTAAGAAATGATATGCCGGGATATCAAGAGATATCTTTAGAATTAAGCCAAACCTATCCCAATGCCATTATTAAAACAATAGATAGAGCTACTGAAGGGCAGGCATGCACAGCTCTAATTGGCCTTGAGGCGCTCGAAGAAGAAAATGACACGGCAGGAGAGTGGATTACTTTTGGTGCGTGTGATAATGGCATGCTTTATAACAAAAGTGCTTTTAAAGAAATAACAAATGATATAAATGTTGATATTATTGTTTGGGCTGCAAGAGGCCATGCTAATGCTGTCAGAAACCCACAAATGTTTGGCTGGATTGAGACCAATGAAAGTGGAAAGATTTCTAATATATCAGTAAAAAAACCTTTGGAGTCTCCAGATACTGATCCTATTGTTATAGGGGCATTTACTTTTCGTCATGCAAAAGACTACCATAATGTCATCAATCATTTAATTGAAAGAGATGGCCGGGTTAATGGTGAATTTTATATTGATACCTGTATCAATGACGCTATTGATATGGACTTAAATTGTCAATTATTTGAAGTTGATAGTTTTATATCATGGGGCACACCAAATGACTTAAAAACTTTTGAATATTGGCAGGTATGCTTTCATAAATGGAATTCACACCCTTATCGTTTAGAGCTTGATAAAAGAGTTAATCAAGATTCATTGGCTGGGTTTGAAAAAAAATCCATTTTCGCTAAGACTGAATTCAAATGATTAAGAAAGAGCTAACTGTGTTTGTTGTTGTTGGTGTAATTACTGTACTTATCGACTTCATTGTTTACAATGTATTGGTTGAATTTAGACTGTCTGATGTTAATGTCGCTAAAGGTGTAGGCTTTGTTTCTGGTACTATTTTTTCCTATTTTATGCATAGAATATGGACTTTTGGCCATAAGACGCATAAACCCAGGACAGTCTGGCGTTATGTGTTGTTATATATGAGCACTTTAGGAGTCAATGTTTCTATAAACTCATTTATATTAATTTTTTTATTGGAGTTTCAGTTTATTATTTTACTTGCATTTTTGATTGCAACTGGAGCCTCAACTATTTTAAATTTTATTGGAATGAAATGGTTTGTATTTAAAGAGACGCCAGTACTAAAGGAGGCTTCTTGAAATTCTCTCTTATCATTCCCTGTTATAACGAAGCTAGTAATATTCCACTCTTGTTAGAGCGCTGCAAGGGTGTTACAGAAAACCTTGAGGTAGAAGTAATTTTGGTTGATAATGGTTCAACCGATAATACACAGCAAGTTTTACTAGAGTTATTACCCTTATATAGGAATTGTAGAAGTATTAGGGTAGAAGAGAACCAAGGTTATGGCTATGGAATTCTATCAGGCCTAAATTCCTCAATAGGTGAAATTATTGGCTGGACTCATGCAGATATGCAAACAGATCCCCAAGATTTTTTACTTGGAATTGAGCTATTCAGTCAACATGGAAACGATGTTTTTGTAAAAGGAGTTCGTTTTGGGAGGCCTTTGATGGATGTTTTTTTTACTATTGGAATGAGTGTTTTTGAGACTATATTGTTAAGAAAAAAAATGTGGGATATAAATGCACAACCAACAATATTTTCGCGTAAATTTTTTGAATCCTGGCAAAACCCACCGCATGATTTTTCACTTGATCTTTTTGCCTATTATCAAGCCAGATTCAGTGGCATCAAAATGTGCAGATTTCCCGTATTTTTTGGTAAGAGAGCTTATGGTGTTTCAAAGTGGAATTTCAGTCTTGCCTCCAAGTATCGTTTCATTAAAAGAACTCTTACCTACAGTTTAGATCTTTATCAAAAGATGAAAAAACATGCATAGAATATTACACCGAGTTAATACACGAGAAGAGCTAATAAATACTCCTGTGGATTTAGGTGTAGAAGTTGATATTAGATCAAATGCCAAGGATTTAATCATTCATCATGACCCTTTTAGTAAAGGCGAATTATTTGAAGAATGGTTAGCACATTACCAACACGGTACTTTGATTCTAAATGTTAAAGAAGAAGGTCTTGAAGATCACTTATTGAAGTTGATGAGTCGATTTGGTATTAAAGATTTTTTCTTCCTAGATCAATCATTTCCATTTTTACGAAAAACTGCTTCTCTAGGTGAGTTTCGATGTGCAGTTCGTATCTCAGAATATGAGCACATTGAAACCGCGTTATCACTTTCTGGAATGGTGAAGTGGGCTTGGATAGATTGTTTTACTCGATTCCCTCTAACCCATGAGGATGCAAAAAAATTACAAGAAAATGGGTTTAAGCTTTGCTTTGTTTCCCCAGAGCTTCAAGGTCGTACAGACCGATCTCAAGTTATTGAGTTCCGGAGTGAAATTGAATCAAAGAATATCAAAGGAGATGCAGTATGCACCAAATATCCAGACCTCTGGGTTTGATTGTATCTGAACTTTTGGGCGACCGATTATTTCTTTTCGGTGTTGTAATAAAACTCGTTTTAATATTACTCTTGTTGCCTAAAATTCAGCAAGAGTGGTTTGTGCCTTTTGTGGTAAGCTGGATTGAAAACCCAATAACACTTCCTTGGACTGGGTATTTGTTAAATGGTGGTGATGTGCTCGCCTTCCCATATGGAATAGTTATGTTTATCTCACATCTGCCGACTACAGCATTAGGCTGGCTGATTGACAACTCTTTTGGGCTTGATTATTTCTCTAGCTTCGGCTTTCGTATTAGCCTGCTCTGTGCAGATATATTGCTTCTAATGATTTTACTGAAGACATTTGAGAATTGTTGGTCTGGAATAATGAAATATTATTGGCTTTCTCCTCTTTTATTATTCATAACCTATTGGCATGGTCAGACTGACATCATACCAATAGCTCTGTTTTTCTATGCTATTACGCTAATTAAGCGTAAGCACTTTAAGCTTGCTGGTTTAATGTTAGCTTGCTCTATTTCTGCAAAACACAGCATGATAATTGCAGTTCCATTTATTTTTTTATATTTGTGGTCACAGAATGGAAATCATAGGGAGCTAGGTCGTTTTTTACTAGTTTTTGTTTTTGTATCGGTATTGATAGAAGCTCCTTTGTTTTTCACTGATGCTTTTCAAACGATGGTGCTAGAGAATAGAGAGGTAGATAAACTGTATTGGCTTTATATAAATATGAGTAATGGAAATACAATATATTTGACTTTGGTTGCATACTTATTGTTGCTTTATTTTTTTTGGAGGATTAAAAGAGTAAATTTCGATTTGCTTTTTGCTGTACTGGGGGTTGCATTTAGTGTTGTTATTTTGATGACACCTTCACCGCCTGGCTGGTATTTATGGTTAATTCCAATTTTTGCTATTCACCAAAGTCGGTACGGTTCTGGAGCTGTCTTTTTGATTGGAATTTTTAGTTTAATTTATATAACTTATCATTTGATGCTCACTAGTGGCGCAAGTATCATTCTCTTTGATATTGATTTGTTCAGTGGTTTAATTATACAAAGTCAAAAAAATCAGTCCATTCATTACACCCTTATGGTTGGTTTTGGTTTGCTAATCGCTATACAGTTGTTGCGTACAGGAGTACGTGAGAATGATTACTATCGGTTGGGTTTTAGGCCGCTGACATTGGGTATTGCGGGTGATTCTGGAGCTGGTAAAAGCACTTTCTCTAGAAGTCTTGCATTAATATTTGGGGATAAATCTGTTGCTGAGGTATCTGGAGATGACTATCACAATTGGGATCGACTGTCGCCAATGTGGCAATCATTTACACACCTTGATCCAAAGTCGAATCGACTTTTTCAAATGGTTAAAGACGTAAGGTCTTTGATAGACGGGAAAGTAGTACATGCTAGGAGTTATGATCATAAGACAGGCCGCTTTCAGCCGGCAAGGATTAAAAAAAGTAGAAATGTAATCCTTGTTGAGGGTCTACACGCGCTCTATCCAAAGCAGCTTTTAGAAGAAATGGATGTTCGAATATTCATAGAGATGGACAATTCTTTGAGACTTTTTCTCCGTACCAACCGAGATATCAAAGACAGGGGGCACAACGAAAAATCAGTAAAAATAGATTCAGATCGTCGTATGCTTGATTCGAAGCGGTATATTGAGCCCCAATCAGAACGTGCTGATGTTGTTTTTTCATTATTGCCAATTAATTCAGAGCTTTTAATGCAGTTTGAGCCTATAGAGGCAAATATCAAAATCCGAGCACGAATTAAAGACGGTATCTATTACCATGACCTAATACGAGTATTAATTGGTGTCTGTGGGCTTCAAGTGAATATTGAATCGACTAATGAGATTGGAGAAGTAACACTTGAGATTGCTGGCGATATTATGGCAGAAGATGTGGCTCTCTCCATCAACATGTTGGTGCCCCATATAGAAGAAATGCTTGATTTAAATGCAAAGTTTTCAGGTGGTTTTCAGGGTGTCATGCAAATTATTACAATAATGGAAATAGATGGAGCGCTGAAGCGGCGAAGAAAGTTATGAAAGTACTAGAAACCGGTTTTATAGAAACATTAAAGTTACCTGAAGCTGTTATTTTTGATACCGACAATACGCTTTACCCCTATACTCCTGCCCATTCAGCTGCCACTAAAGCAGTTGAGGAGAAAGTAGAGAAGACTCTCGGAATTAACAAAAAGTTATTTCGAGAGGTATTTTCTCAGGCAAGAATGGAAATAAAAAAAAGATTAGGAGATGTTGCTAGTTCTCATAGTAGACTGTTGTATATGCAGACTGCGATTGAAAAACTTGGCCTAGGGACGCGAATTTTGTTAACACTTGATTTGGAGCAGACCTATTGGCGTACCTTTCTAACTAATTGTAAATTATTTCCGGGTGTTCTTGATTTTATACACTTGTTAAAAAGTCAGGGCATAGCTACTGCTAATATTACCGATTTGACTGCACAAATACAATTTCGAAAATTAGTGTATTTTGGTCTAGACGAATTTTTTGATTACGTTGTCACTTCAGAAGAAGCAGGAAGAGATAAGCCTGATAGGAGTCCATTTGAAGTGGCCTTCAATAAATTGAAAGCTGAGCCAAAAAACATATGGATGATAGGCGACAATCCCTCCAGTGATATGGTTGGTGCACATAATGCAGGAATGGTAAAAATTCAAAAAATTCACCTAGGTGTATCAATAGGTGATGGTAAAGCCAAACCTCATTTAAGTTTTGAGAATTACAGAGAACTAAATGAGCTTATTAGCATTATAACTAAGAATGACTAAAGAAAACACCCGTAAAGAAGTTCAGGATTATTGTGTAAAGGTTGGGAGTAATCGACTATTTACTCAGGGTGCTGGTGGTAATGTCTCTTGGAAAGATGGTAATTTGCTCTACATAAAGGCCTCAGGAACATGGCTTGCGGATGCAAATGATAAAGATATTTTTCTTCCAGTCGATCTACAAGTATTGAGCACTAGAATGGGCTCTGGCATTTTTTCTCTGCCTCAAAATATTTCAAAGAGTAATAAATTGAAACCATCTATAGAAACACTGTTTCATGCAATTATTCCCCACGAGGTAGTTGTGCATTTACATGTTGTTGATATTTTGACTATCCTAGTAAGAAAAGAAGCTAAGCAAATTATTGACAATGTATTTAGGGCTAAGATTAGCTACATATTTATTGATTATCTAAAGCCTGGACCTGACTTAGCTGAATCCATATTTAAGAGTACTTTGAATAATACTGTAGATATTATTTTCTTAAAAAATCATGGAATTATCATTGGTGGAAAAAACACACAAGAAGTTCAAAATAAACTGGAATTCATATTAGAAGAAATACAATTGCATGCAAGCATTCAGAAATTGCCATTAACTTGTGGCATCCCTTATAATTTAAAGATTGATGGATACAGTATTCTGGATATTCCGGAAGTAAACGAACTTGCCATAAATCATGAGTTGTTCGATAAGTTGAATAGTAATTGGGCTCTGTATCCAGATCATGTAGTATTTTTGGGGGAAAGGCCTAATTTAACCACTAATATTGAATTTGGTAGAAAGCTAGTCTCTTCCCAGAATGTAAGTTATGTTATCGTTAGAGATTGTGGAGTCTTTGTTAGCGATAATGCACTTAAATCAGTAGTTGCGCAATTGATTTGTTATGCTGACGTACTGGTTCGGCAGTCTAAAAATCACGAATTGGATCCTCTCAGTAGTCGAGAAATTAATGAGTTAATTAACTGGGATTCTGAAAAGTTTAGAGTTAAAAATTCAGTTTAATTTGCAAGATTTATATTATTGAAAGCTAATAGTAACAGTATGTCCGTCGGATTAAAAGTGATATTGTGTTTTACAATACTGTTAATTATTGCTGTTTTTGTATGGTCTAGAGTTGAGATGGTGCCACTGCACTTTACTCATTATGATGACTTGTATGCACCGTATTTATTTACTGTTATTGGGCAATACGACCCTGTATTTTTCAGCACTCAATTGGAAAAATATGGTGGATCGATTGGTGACATATTGGCCCCAGTTCTGCTTGATTTTTTCTCGAATTATCCATCAGTATTTGCATTTTTTAAAAGTTCATTGACTCCCATTGCCATTGCAAAAACCTCAACTTTTGCACCATTACAGTTTTACCTGACAGCGCTAACAGCAGATTTTGATACATCTTACACGGTATCAAAAATAACATTCCGCCTACCTTCAGCTATCTTTTCCTTTCTGACAGTATTCATGCTTTATCAATTTTCAAGAAAATTAAACCAAACCGAGGGTTTATATACTTTTATTGTTGGCAGTACAGTGCTTACTGCATCATGGATGTTTCTAATTTATTCTTCACAAGGTGAAAATTTTGCTGCCGGGGTATTTTCATTAATAACAATGATATATCTATACAAGCACTACAAAGATTCAGAAATATCTACCAAAGATTCTTTTAAGGTTGGATTATTCTTGTCTTTGTTGTGCTTACTACAGTACCAAGCAATTTTTTTCTTGCCTAGTTTTTTTCTTGCCATGTTTTATGAATCTAATTTTTCAATTAGAGTTTTTATTAAAAGGTGGGCAGGAAGCATCTTTACTGTAAGTGCTACTCTATTGTTCATTTATTATGTTTTTTTAAAAGACAGATTAAAAGTAAACCCTGGAGTTCATTGGAATGCTGGCCCAGATGGGCAATATATATTTAATTCCGATTGTGGGGGTGGTTTATTTAGTTGCATAACGCAAGTATTTACTGATAATTATTTTGAAGTTTTTCAGTCAATTGCCTCGTTTAGCAATCTAGCTGGATCGACTTCTATAATCTATACGGTTGTTTTACTACTATTAACCTTGTGTGGGTTTTTCTACCTTTATAAACAAGTACAACATAGAGGTTTGCTCTTATTTTTTATTGTTGGATTCCTTGTATGGGTGTTCTTGGTATTAATGGGAAAATTAACTTTTAGCCCCACGCGACATTCATTAATTCTATTGATAAACATCGCCATATTATCCTCATTGGGGCTATATTTTATTAGTAGTAGATTTAGTAAATTTTCTATAGCTGTTTATATGGCCCCTGTGTTTAGTATAGCGGTATTAACCTTGTATATTCTTGAGTTTGATGGACAAAAGCATAAGCGAATGGATCCTTTGGAAGAGGTAAATATTCAAAATATTATTAATATCTATAATCCAGATTCACTAGTTGCTTACAGTCACAATAGTCACTTAGAATTTTATCCAGAAATTAGAAAGCATTATTCAGAGAAGGCGTATGTTAATTCATTTCCTTTTTCAAGTGTATACACAAAAAATCAAGAAAATAATACAGTTTTGGTTCTATGCGTAAATGGGATATTATGCGGGGATGATACATCCGAAGGTGTGACCACAATATTAAGCCAATATTTTGGAGAAAGAATTCGGTATAAAAATATATATAAATATGAGGTGGAGTCTGATGTTTTAAACGGATTTGGCAGCAAGGCGGGCAGTGGTTCTAACAGTTTATATATAAGCGTATGGAGTGTGCATGAGTAAAAGCAGTATAAAAATTTCTAGACAAGAAACCTTGCGAACCCTATTAAAATTACCACTCAGGAAATATTTGCATATTCTATCAAATAAATATATTGACTCCGATCTACCACAACTTGCCACTTATTCGTTTGATTATATAGGCACCACCATTGCTATTGATGGGGTGTATGAGATTAGAGAACTGGATCTAATTAAGGACTTTCTGGTAGAGTATCATCCAAATGCTCTAAAAGGTAGTTGCCTTGATATTGGTGCTAATATAGGTAACCATACGGTTTATTTTTCTAAATTGTTTAATAAGGTTTTGTCGTTTGAACCCAATCCGCACTCGTTTAAATTGCTAAAGGTAAATACTGAGAATTATGAGAATATCCTTATATCAAACTTTGGCTTATCAAATTCGCGCCGTTCTGCAACTTTTTTTACCAGCAAGTCAAATATCGGAGGGTCTGGTCTGCATGGTGAAAGTGTCGATGAAATTCAAGTTCAGTTAGAAACTTTGGATGAATTGAATTTGAATAAAGAAAACATTTCATTTATCAAGATAGATATTGAGGGACATGAATTGCAAGCTCTTGATGGAGGTTCAAACTTCTTCAAAGAGCATTCTCCTATTGTTGCATTCGAGCAGCATTCGCATGAATTCTTTCAAGGAGAGTCTCTCGTAATTAATAAGCTAAAGAGTTTTGGTTATACCAGCTTCTATTGTATAAAGACTTCTCCAACGTACATCAAGTCATTTATGCCATTTAAAAATATTATTAGATTACTTCATCATTTGATATTTGGTGGATCAAAATTACTGGTTAAGCTGAATCGATTTGAACCAGATTTTTATCCTTTAATTATAGCAACTAAGTAATTATTATTGAAAGAGCACATCATGACAAATATAGACTCAAACCCATTAATTTCTATACTAACCCCTACTTGGAATCGTGCAGAATATCTTGAAAGGGTTTGGAGAGGATTGGAAAGTCAAATATATAAAAACATCGAGTGGCTTGTTGCTAATGATGGCTCTACGGACAATACTAAAGAGGTTGTGGAAGAGTTATCGAAAAAATCTAGTTTCCCAGTAACCTTTATTAATGCAGATATGCGCATTGGAAAGCCAAGGATGGATAACGAACTTATGAATCATGCTAATGGTGAATTCTTTATTTGGAATGATTCAGACGATTTTCTTCTTCCCGATGCTATCAATAAATTGGTTGAATTATGGCGCAATATACCCAATATAAAGCGTCATGAATATCTTGGGGTAATGGCCTTATCTTCCGACAATAAAGGTGTCATGCAAACTTTGAGTTTTGATAGCGATGGGTCAATTCTAGATACAACATGGGAAGCTATAATGGCTAATGAAATTGGCGATGGAATTATTATGTGCAGATCCGATTTAATAAAGAATAAAAGGTTCTTGGAGGTTGATTTTTTAATCACCGAGTCAAGCTTCTGGCAACCTGTGGCTTCTGGTATGAGAGTTATATTTTTATCTAGTGTTTTGAAAATCATGGATAGGACGGCTCCGAACAGTATTTCATTTGGCGAAAAGATGGAATACAATCGTGGTAAGGCGTATGCCATTTCACTTTCAGATATTGGTTATTATTTTTACAGAAGAAGCGTAAAGTATAGGCTGTGGAAGGCACTAAACTATTGGCGCTACAGTTTTTTAGGAGAAGTGGGTTTTTTAAAATCCATTGGCATGTGGAGCATAGTTCCTCGTAATCCACTGTATTTGTTACTCTATCCCGCAGGCGTTTTATTAGCTTTACGTGATATAATTAAAGGTAAAGTGGTCATGTCACATCGTGATTTTGACAAAGTTAAAAAAAATGTCAAAATTACAGTTAAAAGAACGGTATGAAATAACCATTGATTTTAGTAAACATAATTAAAATAAAGGTTTAGATAACTTTATATATGTAAAAACAAGTATGTATTCAATCTATGCTTGTGCTCTTGTAAAGGCAAGGTTGGTTTTGATGAAAGTAGCAAAAATAATTACAACATCTTTTGTTCCTAAAGCTGTTAGAGAGACTAGCGAATTATGCGGCAATCCTCTGGGATTTTTTTCCCATAGCCAAAACTTTCCTTCAAAAGAATCAGTGGTTGATTTATTAAAATTTGTTATAAACAAGGAAAAAAAGTGCGATCCTGGCTGCAACACAGACTTGATTATTGTTAATAATGATACAGGATGGCAAAAGGGCATTGATTATTTAGACGCAGTTAATCAGGGAAGATTAAAACGTGGCGTGATACGCGTATTTCACAGAGAGAATTTTGGCAGGTCTTTCGGGGGTTATAATTTTGCATTTAAAAAACTCAAGGATGAATATGATTATTTTATTTTTACTGAAGACGATACAGTAGTGAGTGTCGATGGATATGCGTCAATCGGAATCGATATTTTCAATAAAACTGAAAATTGCGGTTTTGTGGCTTATGAAGGTGTAACAAATAAATCAATATTTAATTTAAGTAAAGAAGATACGATATCGGCTTATGGTGGGGTAGGATTATCGAGTACAAAAGTGTTAAATTATATATTAGATAAATACGGGTCGTTGCCGTATGCTGGAAAAGGATCGTCACAAGAGTATGTGGATATTATAAAAAATGGTGAAATTGCATTCACTAATAAAATATATAAGGCCGGGTTTCAACTTGTAAGCGTACCAAAAAATACAAAGCTATATGGCTTTGCGTACGATATGATGAATGGTATTAGTGTTAAAAGGTACCCATCATTATTGGAGGCAATTAACCACAAAGTAAAAATAATTCTCTATAAAATTTCAATAGTAAGAAGAATACACAGGCTCTGCAAGAATGCTCTCAAGAAAGCTTAGCTTATCTTATCTGCTTAATTAAGAGTCTTATTTCAATAATAATATCTAAATACCACTCTATCTGATTTTTGCGGAGCTGTTCCCTTGTGATATCCAAGATCATTAAATAAAATTGCATCACCTGCTTTACACTCTAAAACAAAATCTTTATCACTGCACATGGCCTCCTCACCACTATCAATAAAATTCTCTAGAGACTCCTTAGAGCAAACATTTAGTAATTCGGCGTAATATTCCCCTTTGACTAAATTCACTGCATCTTGAAGAAGTAATATTGGCTTATAAGCTACGACTCCTGCATTTATTAGTTTTCTAATGGCTATATTAATTTTATGAGAATATGGAATGTACGAAAAACATCCATTTTGATATTTCACATCTGTTACATGAATAAATAATTTATTGACATTATTTAAAGGCATCATTCCAGTTGTGCCTCCAAAAAACTCAGCAGGATGTGTTGCTCCTCCAAACGCTTGATCGCAGTGCCATTCCGCTACATTATTAGCGCTTTTATACGAGACGTAGCTATCAATTCTAGAAATTGACCTAAAGCCCTGAAAGTTAAAAGTATCGATTAATGATTTAAATTTCGGCCTATAAGTTTGAGAAATTAAAAAATATGAATCTTGATAAAACTTAGGAGTAATAGGCTTATAAATGTGTTTATAAACTCTAGGATCAATAAATCTTATCGCACTGCTAAAATATGTAATATTTTCATTGGTTGTAGTGCCGGAATCGTAATGTTTTGCAATCCCTACAAATTTAGTGACATCCTGAGGGTCGATCAGCCCTTTGATTACAGTAAATCCTTTTTGATTATATTCTGTTACAACTTTGTCGATAACCATAAACGCTCCTTAAGACGTGGTTGTCTGAATTATATATAATGATTTGAATTTTAGCCTTTAAACTCTAACAACTATTATTTACCCTATTCATTTTTTGAAAAATAATGAATTGATCTATACCTTGTAATGACTTATAAATAATATTCATTTTAACTTCTATTGCAACCTTGTGTAGAAATTCAAAATCAAAAACGTGGTGGCGTAAGAACCTATTTTAATAATTTTTTCAATTTCTTTTTAAAAGTTTTTCTTTACTTCTTGCTGCTGTACCCATTGACAAATCATGAAGTTTTAAAATTTCATCCAGTTCGCTCAGGTCGCCTTCTCTAATATTTAACATATATTTTTCTATTAATGTGTGAGATGTAACACTTCTTTTATGATCAAAAGTGTATTCTTTTTTTGGAAGTATTAAAACCAATAGTCTAAATTTAATTATTGACTTTTCCTATGTGTAGATTGCTTTTAATGGATTTGCTATATGTTCTAATACATGTGATGTCATAACAAAGTCATACTTATTATTAAGTAATCCAGGAATTAATTTTGTTCCTTCTGCAATGTATTGCTTTCCTGTGCCATTGCATACTCCTTTAACTACTGTGCCTTGCCATATTGTTTCGCTATGATTGACACCATCGATTGAGTTGGCTATATCATATATTGGATTGAAAATCTTGCTAGGCCCTCCTATCTCCAGTCCATGTTTGTTCTGAAATAAGCCTAATATATTGACATAAAAGACTTTCTTCCTTCTGTTCATTTTTCGTTTAAAATTTAAGACTAACCTCTCTAGCTACAATATCTTGTGCGCCAATTTTTTGATTATTGTCAAAATTTTGTTAAACCATTTCATAAGTTATAGTTGTAAAGCATGCAATTAGGTGCCTTTTTTTTGATTGGAATCATACAATTTAACTCTATTTAATAAGGTAAAGTTAGTTTTTTTGATACCTAATAAATTTTTTGGTTATAGAGCCATGTCAAAAGCAGTATTGAATTTTATAAAATTACGTATTTATGAATAGTAATCAACTATCACTATCTATTTATGGGGGGACGGGGTTTATAGGTAGTCGTTTTTGCAAGTTAAGTAAGCAAAAATGTATATTATCAGGTAGAGAAATTCGGAACCCTCTAAGTGACAATATTGTGTACTTTATTAGTACAACCCATAATTACCATGTTTTTGACGATCTCAAGAGGGATATAAATACAAATTTAATAGTTCTTATGGAGGTCCTTGATGCCATAAAAGAAAAAAATAACATTGTTGTAAACTTTATTTCTTCTTGGTTTGTTTATGGTGAAACTAGTTTGCCAGCACATGAAAATGATTGCTGCCAGCCTAAAGGCTTTTATTCTATTACGAAGCATGCTGCTGAAGAGCTGTTGATTTCATTCTGTAAAACATATGGGATAAAGTATAGAATACTGAGATTAAGTAATGTATATGGACTTGGCGATAATAGCATTTCTAAGAAAAAAAATGCGCTTCAGTATTTAATTTCAGAAATGAAAAAAAATAATCCAATCAGCCTCTATCATGGTGGAGACTTTTATCGAGATTATATGCATATTGACGACATTTGTAGGGCGATTGATTTATGTGTTGAGAGAGGGCCGCTCAATGAAATTATTAATATTGGGACAGGTAACAAAGTAAAATTTAGGGATGTTATTGAGATTGCAAAAAAAGAACTTAATTCAGATAGCAAAATTACTGCAATCAATCCTCCACAGTTTCATAAAGTTATTCAAGTAAAAGATTTTTACATGGATGTATCTAAATTGGAGAAGCTTGGATTTAATCCAAAAATTAATATTGAAGAGGGAATAAAAGATATATGTCATCATTAAATGAGCAAATTACTAGCTTCTTAGAAAGTGTTGGAGAAGATAACGATATTCTGCATTTCTTGTACAATTTGAATAATAAAAAATTTGACCGTAAAAATCAAAGTATTTATTATTCTGGCCCTTTTTGGGACAATAAAGAGGCTATTGCAATAATAGAAACTTTATTAAGTGGAAAATGGCTAGTGAGTGGTGAAAAAGTCAATAAATTTGAACGACAATTTTCAAAAAAATTTGGTCATTCTGATTCACTTATGGTCAATTCCGGTAGTTCGGCAAATCTCGTAATGATAGCCGCATTAAAGAAATATTTTGATTGGCATGATAATGATGAAATTATTGTCTCTCCGGTTGGATTTCCAACCACAATAGCGCCTTTATTACAAAATAACCTGACGCCAGTTTTTTGTTTTTCAATGCGAATTAGAAGAGCTGAAGATTGCTGATTCAAGAAGGCTTGCAAGAAAATTAATTCGTCGTTTCCAAATAGTAGATACAATAAGAAATATTTTAAAAAAAATCAGTGGCAAAGATAATAAAAATGTATACCTATCTTTGCGAGATAGGAGATTACCTGTTGAAGCTGAACTTAGTAATGAACACTCATTTGTCGTTAGTATTCGAAACTTAGTAGAGTCAGTTCACATTAAACAAAAATGAATAAACACATAGAGGAATATATGCAGAAAGTTATCGAAAATACAAGGTGTTTTGTCAATCATAAACTAGGTTACGATTTAGTTCGTTTTTCAGGGCAACATAACTTACGTTCGCACTTGCATAAAGTTATTAATGAATATCAAATCGAAACGATTATTGATGTTGGTGCTAATGAGGGACAATTTGCTTTTTGCGCAGTTTTAGTCCAAAAGCAGTTTTTTCAGAACTTGAATCGATCCCCGTTCATTGAATCAAGGCGACACTATTCGTAGGCAGGATTTCCGCT
>Ga0187833_10003427_pt1 | contig 16097 bp, 14 predicted proteins | sample ETNtaG_37_FD_167968 | JGI IMG/M metagenome (GOLD analysis project Ga0187833, IMG submission 167968) | Marine microbial and viral communities from oxygen minimum zone, Eastern Pacific Ocean - ETNP2014_SV_400_PacBio MetaG (Illumina Assembly) | ecosystem: Environmental > Aquatic > Marine > Hypoxic...
CGTCGATACTGTAAGATGTTCCATGGCGTAAGCTCCTTTTGGCGGCGGCAAACCGCCTTTCTGAATGTTTTACAATCAGGAGCTTACGCCAATTCTCCAATTTTCCACCAACCTTGCGACACCACCCCGTTGCCGCTTGAACGGATAATGCTCTTTATTAGCGGTTTCGAATTGGTTCGTTTCAGTGTAATTAGCAGCCTCATGCGGATTCTTTATCATCTCTGGCTGTCGCCTGCCTGCCGCAAGGTGCGGGTCGCCCTTCTGGAAAAGAAAATCGAATTCGAGATGCGGGTGGAAAATATCTGGGAACGCCGGCAGAAGTTCCTGGCCATGAACCCGGCGGGGGAAGTTCCGGTTTTGGTCGAACCGAACGGCGCGACCCTGTCCGGAAGCAATGTCATTTGCGAGTTTTTGGATGAAGTCCACCCGGAGCCGCCGCTGATCGGCGGCAATCCCCTGGAACGGGCGGAGGTGCGCCGCCTGGTCGCCTGGTTCGACGAAAAATTCAACCATGAGGTGACCGTAAACCTGGTCGGCGAAAAAATAATGAAACGCTTCTTGGGCTTGGGCGAGCCCGATTCCCGGACCATCCGCGCCGGCCATGCCAACATCCGTCATCATTTGGACTATGTCGCCTACTTGACCGAACGCCGCCGGTGGTTGGCCGGCGACCGCCTTACGCTGGCCGATATCACCGCCGCCGCTCATTTTTCAGCGGTCGATTACTTGGGTGACATTCCCTGGAAGGAACATGAACAAGTAAAAGATTGGTATGCGCGCATCAAATCCCGGCCCAGCTTCCGCTCCATTCTCGCCGATCACATCCCCGGCGCGACGCCGGCCAAGCATTACGCCGACCTGGATTTTTGATTGTGGTGATGACGGCGCCGATCGGCGGCACTTTGCCGGCTATTCGGTTTTCACGTCCATCTTTTCCAGATTGGCCCCGGCGGCACGGGCGGCGGCGGTTCCCGGGGCTTCTCTCAACACCCGCAGCCAGTCGGATCTGGCGCCACCATTGTCACCCTTCAGACGCCGGACGATGCCCCGTTCGAGCAGCCCCTCGGGATGGTCCGGGTCGAGGCCGAGGGCCCGGTTGGCATCGGCTTCGGCCTCGTCGAGCTTGTCGAGGTAGCGGTAAGCACTGGCCCGGAAGACGAAAGCGTCGGGCCGGCCGGAATCCAGGCCGATGGCTTGGCCGAGATCGCCGACGGCGTCCCGGTAGCGTCCCAGAGCGGCACGGACGACGGCCCGGTCGATCATCAGATCAACGTCCAGAGGCTTGAGTTCCAAGGCCGCGCCCAACACTTCATCGGCCCGTTCGGGCATTCCGTGCAACAGCCAAGCCTGCGCCGCGTGGCCGAGAAGCCCGGCCTTGACGCCGGCCCCGGCTTTCATTTCCTGGGCCAGATTTTCGAACCGCTTCGCCGCCTCGCCGTATTGCTTCAGGCCCATCAACGCCGCCGCGGCGCAGTGGTTGGCGGCGTCGCCGCCGCCCATGTCGCGCCATGCCAACGCCGATTCGAAGGCTTCTTCCGGGTCCCGTTTGACGAGGGTCATGCAGGCGCGGTACTGGCCGGCGTGGTCGATCTCGGCGGCGCCGGCCGCGGCCGTCAAAACAGCCGCCAGCAGCGCCGCGAGCAGGACGGAAACGATCGGCGTTTCGAACCTCTTTAAAGTCGCCATGTTTCAGCCCATCGCCGTCAGCGTTTCATCAAAGAGGCCGCGAATCCAATCTCATGGTTTACAACCGCCATTGACAAGTGTTCTTTTTGCCGCCAACGACAATAGAGTAAATCCAGATTGATGAATCGCCAAAGGCTTCTCATCAATCTGGAGAATCCGCTCTAGCGAGGGGAGGGGTGAATGGCGACTGCCGGCGACCGGCCGCGGCTGTTTTGTTTCGGCCTCGGCTATTGCGCCCGAGTCCTCGCCGGCGCCCTCAAGGCCGATGGCTGGGCCGTCGCCGGCACTTGCCGCAAGGCCGAGGAACGGGCGCAGCTGGCGAGCCAAGGCATCGAGGCCTTTCTTTTCGACGGCGGCGGTCCCCTGGAGACGGCGGCGGCCCTGGCCGGCGCCACTCACCTGTTGAGTTCCGTTCCCCCCGGCGCCGACGGCGACCCGGTGCTTCGCCGCCATGCGGGCGACATCGCGGCGGTGGATCGCCTGGAATGGGCCGGCTACCTCTCGACCACCGGCGTCTACGGCGATACGGGCGGGGCGATGGTTGACGAGGAGGCGCCCCTCAATCCCACTTCGGCGCGCCGCCGCCGCCGGGCCGAGGCCGAAAATGGCTGGCTGGCCCTGTACGGAAACCGCGGCGTTCCGGTGCATATCTTCCGGCTTGCCGGTATCTACGGTCCCGGTCGCAACGCCCTCGATCAGGTGCGATCGGGAGCCGCCAAGCGGATCGACGCGCCGGGGCGGCGGTTCGCGCGCGTCCATGTCGCCGACATCGCGGCTGTCCTCAAGACCTCGATGCAAGCCCCCCGGCCCGGCGCCGTTTACAACGTTTGCGATGACTTCCCGGCGGCGCCCGCCGACGTCGTGGCATACGCTTGCCAACTGTTGGGAGTCGACCCGCCGCCGCTCATTCCTTTCGCGGAAGCGGCCAAGGAGATGTCGCTCATGGCGCAATCCTTCTGGCGCGATAACCGGTGCATCGACAATTCCCGCATCAAGGCGGAACTGGGAGTGAGGCTCGGGTATCCCGACTACCGGAGCGGCCTCAAGGCGATCCTCATGGCGGAAGAAAAATCATGACCACGAAAATTCAAAGACGCCAAGGAACGGATTTTGCCCCGCTTCGCCAAGGTTTTTCGATGCCGCCGGAACGCAGCCCCTCGGCGATGGCGAGCGATGTCCTCCAGGCAAAGCGCCTTGCCGCCGGTCATGTCGGACATCAAGCCGGTGCGGAACATCGCCCCGGAAGAACCGCCGGGAACATGGCGATAGGCGATTGCGGCGCCATCGTCGCGTGTTAATATCCGCCGAGGAAAGTGATGGGACATCAGCGGTTCACTCATGGCAGTCTTTGCGCTTCACTGTGAATGCGGTGGATGAACGCGGCCGGGGACAATAACACCGCCGCCTTGCCGGCGGAACGGGTGGCTGGCGGAAACTCCGATTCCGCCGGACGCATGGCGACTGTTTTGCAGGTCCTGCCGGCGCTGGGCGCCGGCGGAGTAGAGCGCGGGACGGTGGAAATCGCCCAGGCCATCGTCGAGGCAGGCGGCCGCGCTCTCGTCGCCTCGGCGGGCGGGCCTTTGCAACATGACCTGAAGCGGGTCGGAGCGGAACATTTCCGGCTGCCGGTCGACAGCAAAAACCCGCTGGTGATGCAAGCCAACATTGCCCGCCTGAGCGATCTGATCCGCCAACAGGGCGTCGACATCGTGCATGCGCGCTCCCGCGCCCCGGCATGGAGCGCTTATTTCGCCGCCAAACGGACGGACCGGCGATTCGTCACCACCTTTCACGGCACGTACGGGGCGGATAGCTGGCTAAAGCGCCACTCCAGCTCGGTGATGACCAAGGGCGAACTGGTGATCGCCATTTCCGCTTTCATCGCCGGCCATGTCCGGCGGGTATACGGGGTTCCGGCGGCGAAAATCCGCATCATCCACCGGGGAGTCGACTTTTCCCGTTTCACTCCCAGCAGCGTCACCGCCGAGCGGATGGTGAAATTGGCTAAAATGTGGCGCCTCGCCGACGGCTTGCCGGTGATCATGCTGCCCGGACGTCTGACGCGCTGGAAGGGACAGACGGTGTTCATCAGCGCCATCGCCGCATTGGCGAGGCGCGACATTCGTTGTCTATTGGTCGGCTCGGACCAGGGCCGCGGCAATTACCGCCGCGAACTGGAGGCCCTGATCACCAAAAACAATCTCGGCGAGATCATCCGCGTCGTCGACCATTGCAGAGACATGCCGGCGGCCTACATGCTGACCGACGTGATAGTCTCCGCCTCCACGGATCCGGAAGCTTTCGGGCGGGTGGTTCCCGAGGCCCAGGCGCTGGGCCGGCCCGTCATCGCCTCCAACCACGGCGGCGTCCGCGAGACCATTATCGAGGGCGAGACCGGCTGGCTGGTCCCGCCCGCCGACGCCGCCGCCCTTGCCGCCGCCATCGCCCATGTGCTCGACCTCAAGAAACCGGCGCGCCGACAGCTGGCCGAAAAAGCCATCGCCAACGTGCGGGAGAACTTTTCCATACAGACCATGTCGGCCAAGACCTTGGAGGCCTACAACGAGATTTTGCATTTGAAAGAATCGTCTTGATGCCGGCGGCGGAGCCGTTGCGTATCCTTATCATCAAGCTGGGGGCGCTGGGCGATTTTATCCAGGCCCTGGGTCCTTTCGCCGCCATCCGCCGGCATCACGCCGATGCCCATATTACCCTGCTGACCACCGATCCCTTCGCCGCTTTCGCCGCCGCCAGCGATTATTTCAACGACGTCTGGACCGCCGGCCGCCCCGCCGGCCTTGACTTCATCGGCTGGTTCGGCCTTCGCCGACGCCTGCGGCAAGGCGGCTTCGACCGCGTCTACGACCTCCAGACCTCGGCCCGGTCATCGTTTTACCACCGCCTGTTCTGGCCGGATTCCTATCCGCGGTGGTCGGGAATCGCGGCTGGCTGTTCGCACCCCCATGACAACCCGCGCCGGGACTTCATGCATACCATCGAGCGCCAAGCCGAACAGTTACAAATGGCCGGCATCGCCACCGTGCCGCCGCCCGACCTGTCCTGGGTCGAGGCCGACATTGGCCGCTTGCGGCTCGGGGATCGCTTCGCCCTCTTGGTGCCGGGCGGGGCGGCGCACCGGCCGAGCAAGCGCTGGCCGGGGGAACGTTTCGGCGGCCTGGCCCGGTGGCTGGCGGGGCGGCGGATCGAACCGGTGCTGCTGGGCGGCGAGGCCGAGGCGAGCCTTTTGGATACTGTTGCCGGCGGCCGCCCCGGCATCAGAAGCCTCGCCGGGAAGACGAATCTTTTCGACATCGCCGCCCTCGCCGGCGCCGCCATCCTCGCCGTTGGCAACGACACCGGGCCGATGCACCTGATCGCCGCCGCCGGCTGCCCCTCGCTGGTGCTTTATTCCGACGATTCCGATCCGGCCCTGTGCGGCCAGCGCGGCGCCGACGTAACGATCCTTCGGCGGCGGCGACTCTCCGCCCTCTCCGTCGAGGAGGTGACCGGAAAGTTGACGAATCACTTGGCTTCTTGACAGGCAACCGAATCACCTTACATTTCGCCACGAATCCAAGGTCTGGGCAGCGGACGGTTTTTCATGGTCGCCATCACCTTACCGGACGGCAGCGTTCGCACCTTTGACGAGTCGGTCACCGGCTTGCAAGTCGCCGCCGACATCGGACCGGGCCTCGCCAAGGCGGCGTTGGCCGTGCGCGTCAACGGCGAGATGAAGGACTTGTCGGAACCGATCGCAAGCGACGGGGAAATCTCCATTGTCACGGCCAAGGACGAGGACGCGCTGGAACTCATCCGCCACGACGCCGCCCATGTCATGGCCGAGGCGGTCAAGGAACTGTTCCCCGAAACCCAGGTGACCATCGGACCAGCCATCGACAACGGTTTTTATTACGACTTCGCCCGCCCGACCCCTTTCATCCCCGAAGACCTGGAGAAGATCGAGGCGCGCATGCTGGAAATCGTCGGCCGCGACGAGACCATCGCCAGGCAGTTATGGAAGCGCGACGAGGCCATTTCCTTCTTCCACGACCGGGGCGAGCTGTACAAGGCGGAGATCATCCGCGACTTGCCCGCGGACGAGGAAATCTCGGTCTACCGCCAGGGCGATTTCATCGACCTCTGCCGGGGTCCGCATCTGCCTTCGACGGGCAAGCTCGGAAACGCCTTCAAGCTGATGAAGTTGGCCGGCGCCTATTGGCGCGGCGATGCCAGAAACGAAATGCTTCAACGCATCTACGGCACCGCCTGGGCCAACGGCAAACAGCTGAAAGCCCACCTCAACATGCTGGCGGAGGCTGAAAAACGCGATCACCGCCGCGTGGGGCGCGAGATGGGCCTCTTTCATTTGCAGGATGTCGCCGCCGGCTCGGTCTTTTGGCATCCCAAGGGATGGAAACTCTATCGCAACATCCAGGATTACATGCGCTGGCGCCTCGAAGCGGCCGGATATATCGAGGTCAACACCCCGCTATTGGTCGACCGCCGCCTGTGGGAGGCGTCCGGGCACTGGGAGAAGTTCCGCGAGTACATGTTCACCACCGAGGACGAGGACAAGGTGCTGGCCTTGAAGCCCATGAACTGTCCCTGCCACGTGCAGATCTACCGCCAGGGCATCACCAGCTACCGCGATCTGCCCATCCGCATGGCCGAATTCGGATCCTGCATCCGCAACGAACCGTCGGGGGCCATTCACGGGTTGATGCGGGTCCGCGCCTTCACCCAGGACGACGCCCATATCTTCTGCACCGAAGAGCAGATCACCACCGAGACCAAAGCCTTCTGCGAACTGCTCTTGGCTATCTACAAAGACTTCGGTTTCGAAGAGGTGGTCGTCAAGTTCGCCGACCGGCCGCCGCTGCGCGCCGGTTCCGGCGAAACCTGGGACAAGGCCGAGGAGGCGCTGAAGGAGGCCACCGCCGCCACCGGCTTGCAAGTCGAGCTCAATCCCGGCGAAGGGGCCTTTTACGGGCCGAAGTTGGAATTCGTCTTGCGCGATGTCATCGGCCGCGAATGGCAGTGCGGCACCTTGCAGGTGGATTTCGTTTTGCCCGAACGCCTGGATGCCACTTTTATCGGCAAGGATGGCGGCAAACACCGGCCGGTCATGCTGCACCGGGCGGTCTTGGGTTCCTTCGAGCGTTTCATCGGCATTCTGATCGAACATTATGCCGGCAAACTGCCGTTCTGGCTGGCCCCGCTTCAGGTGGTGGTGGCCACCGTCACCGGCGACTCCGACGATTACGCGCGCCGGGTTCATGGCGCCTTGAAGGAAGCCGGCCTCGCCGCCGAAATGGACCTGCGCAACGAGAAGATCAATTACAAAATCCGTGAGCATAGCCTGGCCAAGGTCCCGGCCATCCTCGTGGTCGGTAAGCGCGAATCGCTACAGGAGACCGTCGCGATACGTCGCCTGGGTGGAAAACCCCAAGAAATTCTTGCACTCGCGGAGGCAACCGCTAGACTGAAAAAGGAAGCTCGCGGTCCGCTTGCGAAATGAAGTCGCGCCCGAGCCATGTCAACCGACACAACCCAGGGAGATTGTTAAATAGCGAGACGACCCTTTACCCAGCCACCGGTCCGCGAAGGACCGCGTGTCAATAAATCGATCGATGCATTGAACATCCGCGTCGTTGACGCCAATGGTGAAATGGTAGGCGTCGTGTCCGTGGAGGAAGGTATTAAAATGGCATACGACGCCGGCCTGGATTTGGTCGAGGTTTCGCCCAATGCCGATCCTCCGGTCTGCAAAATTCTCGACTACGGCAAATTCAAGTACGAGAAACAGAAGAAACAACACGACGCCCGCAAAAAGCAGAAAACCATCGACGTCAAGGAAATCAAGATGCGTCCCAGCATCGACGTCCATGACTACGATGTCAAAATGCGCAATGTGCGCCGTTTTTTGGGTGACGGCGACAAGGTCAAGATCACCATCCGTTTCCGTGGCCGCGAGATGGCCCACCAGGAACTTGGCATGCAAATGCTGGACCGGGTTCGCGAGGAACTGGCCGAACTGACCAAGGTCGAGCAGTTTCCGAAACTGGAAGGCCGGATGATGACCATGGTCATCGCCCCGAAATAAAAATTTCGATGACAGCCTACTTAAGGGACATTTGCTCTTGAAACAGGCTTCATAAAGCCGCCGTTATGTCCGCTTATCGATGACTTCCCGTCATCCGAAAAGGGGCATTCGAGGCCGGGTTTAGCCAAGGAGCGGAAATCGCTGTTATCCAAGCCAGGGCGGTTTCAGCGCCTTTGTCTTATCGATTCAAGCAGCCTTGAAAGGGGGCTGGGACGCCCCTTGAAGCAGGCGCTCTATTTGGCAATTGAAAGCCGGCTCCGGTCCTTGTCATACTATCGGTAGAGAGTTGGTTTTGGGGGGAATCTTGAAGCGGTTATTGGTTCTTTTGATCTTATTGGTTCTTTTTACCTTGCTGGTGACGGTGCTGATGGTGTTTGCCGGAGGCAGCGTATCGTCGGCCACGCCCGCCCCGAGCGTCGATCGGGGTGCCTTGTTCTGGAACTCGACAAAAGACAGCAACAACGCGGACATGTTCCAAGAATATCCGCGCCAACACCCGAACGGCGGCTTTGCCGGTCTGGCGAGGTTAAAGATCAAGAAACTCAAGGCGGCAAGACAACTCGCCGTTGCCGAGCCGCCGAAGCAGGCGGCTCCCAAGGCCGCCGTCGGCGTTTACCCTCAAGGCTTCAAGCCCGGCACCACCTTCAAGGACTGCCCGGAGTGCCCGGAGATGGTGGTCATTCCGGCGGGCAGCTTCCGCATGGGGGGCGTGAGCGGCGGTGGCGGTAGCGACGAGAAGCCTGTTCATACGGTCCGCGTTCCCAAGCCTTTTGCGGCCGGCAAGTTCGAGGTGGCGCGGGGAGAATTCGCGGCGTTCGTCAATGCCACGGGTCACGGCTCGGGAGACGGCTGTTATGTTTATAACGGCAGCGAGTGGTCCCAGGACGGCTCGAAAAACTGGCGTGACCATGGGTATTCCCAGACCGGCCGCGATCCCGTGGCGTGCGTGAACTGAGACGGTATCCAGGCGTATATCGATTGGCTATCGCGCCAGACCGGAAAGCGCTACCGGCTTCTAAGCGAGGCGGAATGGGAGTACGCGGCCCGGGCGGGGACCAGCACCAAATACAGTTTCGGCAATTCGGAGGGCGGGCTTTGCGTTTATGGTAACGGCGCCGATCAAAGCACGAATTTTAATTGGCGCAATAAGAGCTGCAATGACGGCTATGGCAACCGAACGGCCCCTGCCGGCAGTTTCAAGGCCAATCGTTTTGGCCTCCACGACATGCACGGCAATGTTTGGGAGTGGGTCGATGATTGCAATAATGAAAACTATGACGGCGCGCCAACGAACGGCGGTGTGTGGAGTAGCGGCGACTGCTCGCGCCGTGTTCTGCGCGGCGGCTCCTGGTACAGCAAACCCGGGTACATGCGCTCCGCCGCCCGCTACGGCGGGCACTTCACCGGCGGCCGGATCAACTTCGTCGGGTTCCGCGTTGCCAGGAGCTTTTTTTAGGTTCATCCCGGAATTCCCGGATGAACCGGAAGAAAGCGGCCTTAGCCGGGAGCCGAAAGGCCGGAGAAAAAACCGGGCCTCGAAAAGGCCCGGAAGTTGGGAGAGGCGGGAGGGGAGAGAGCGCTTAATCCAGGAAGCATTATAGCTTTTTCGCCGTCGCGGAACTGTGACGCACGTCACACTCGGCGGCGGGGATGGTCCGAACCTCTGATTTTCGCTGGGGTGTGTACTCTGAAAAAACCGAGGGTCCGCGGAGGGCCGCATGGAAGACCGTTGGAGCCCCCGTCTCGGAGCGCCACTCATGACCCGAAGGTGACATTTCGACTGACCGGGACGCAGGTTCAAATCCCGGCGGAAGTAAGGGGGAGAGAGCATGAAACGCAATTCAGCGAGATATTCCCGGAAGCCAGCGAAACGCGCGCTTTAATTCGGTCATCGCATTTTCCTCGTACCAGCGGCCATGAGCGATGATGATACGCCGCGGCCGCCAAGAAATCATCGTGCGCACCGCCTCGGTCATCTGTTCGCGGTAAAAGAAAAAGGTGGAGCGTAAGTCAACGGGCATCTTGCCGTCGGGATCGGCGGCGCCCGACAGCCGGGTCATGAACCTGAAAAACGGACTGGCGATCTTTTCGCGCTCGTAGTTCTGGATCAGGTCGGTAATCACCAGGGTCCGTGTCGCATCGTGAAAGAACACGGCCTCGGTCAAATAGCTCCCGGGGACCAGGAGCATTTCCAACTCCCCGGACCACGGGTATTCGCCATCCGCCGCCAAGTCGGCGTTGTAGTCGGCGAACCGTCCATTGTCTCGCGCTTGCTCTTGCACACCGGGCGCGGCGTATGTCACGGCGTCGGGATAGGCGGCTACCCATTTTTCCACCCACCAGTAATGGAGACGGTTGGGGGCGATCAGGTAGCGGACCCGGCCAAGGGCGTCCACCTCGTTTTTGAGTGACGGCGACAATTCCGTTGGAGAATGCACCCACAGCCCGCCATCGGCCAGTTGCACGATTGTCATGCGGGTGGGGAAAGGGAACTTTAAGCCAAAATAGCCGAACTCGATCACCGACCCATCGGCGATCCATACGCCGTCCGCCACGGATTTCAGGGTGCCGGTCGGCTCGTAAGTCTCGACGACTGTCATACGCCATTATGACCCGCCATTTGAAAAAAACTACGGTTTGTCACCGGGTTGTCGGGCCGCGATGACGGTTTCGCGCGCGACGGCGCTATGACAGCTTCCGGCACTACCCGGAAGTGACGGAAACTCCGCCTGCTTTCGGAGAATCCGTATCAGACGGTTTTTTGCCGTTCCTTCAATTGCTCCATGCAATGGGCGATCCACTGGCGGGTCAGCTTTTCGTGCACCGCGTTCTGGCACAGCCGCTGGCGCAAAGCCGGAAAAACGACATGGTCGAGGAGCTGGTCCTGATTGAAACAGGAAAAGACCACGGATTCCTCGCCACTCACCGGGTCCTTGTGGGGCTGCAGGCACTGAGCGCAGATCTGCTTCATCATGCATTGCATCGGCGAGTTGATGCTGCCGATGGCGACGTGGCCGGGCTTGAGGTAATCCTTTAGCACCTTATGGCGCGCCTCGCTCACCGCCGCCATCATCATGTCCGAGCCGATGGCGATGAGGCGATCGACATCGCCGATCGGGATCGGCTGTTTCCCCAGCTCGCCTTTTCCATAGGCGGCCATGGCCTCGACAACGTTGCCGACAAAGGCCCTGTCCTGGCGGCGGCTCGGTTCGAAGCCGGGCGTCTCGTCGCAGCACCAGACGATGGCGTCGGCGGCGGCCAGGATATTCTCGACGTGATAACGGTCGGCGACCTTTTTGTAGGCACCGAAGTAAAGAACCTTGGAGCCCGCCTCGCGAAAGGCCTGGCCGATGGAGAACAGAACGGCGTTGCCGAGGCCGCCACCGGCCAGCAGAACCGTCTCGCCGGCGGGAGTCTCGGTGGGGGCGCCCGTCGGTCCCATCAACACCACCGGCTCGCCCGGTTCGAGAAGGGTGCAGAGGCTCGACGACCCGCCCATCTCCAGCACGATCATCGCGACCAGTCCCTTGTCCCGGTCGACCCAGGCGCCGGTGAGGGCGGTACCCTCCATGGCCAGTGAGGTTCCGTCGAACCGCTTGGCGTGGGATTCGTAATTCTGCAGGCGGAAGAACTGGCCGGGGCGGAAGGCGCGGGCGGCGAAGGGGGCGCGCACCACCACCTCGACGATGCTCGGGGTCAGGCGGATGACCTCATGGACCCGCGGGCGCAGTCCGTCGTTGACGGCGGCGATCAGTTCATCGGCGGAGACCGGCGAGGGTTCGATTTTGGCCAGCATCCGGCTGATCGCCGGATAGCCCTGCTTGGCGCTGGCCATGGCCTTGACCACGTTGCCGGCGTAAGACGGATGCAGATCGCCGAAAAAGCTCACTCCGCGTCCGTCGCCGCGGACTTTCATCATCACCCGCGCTTGCTCCGGTTTGACCAGGTTTTCCGGCGTCACCGGATTGCCGTCTTCGTCGACGGCCTGGTAGTACTTGCCGTCCATGGCGGCGAAACCGGGATGTTCGCGGGCCAGTACCGTGTTGGGGACGGTGCCGGCGGCGACGAGCACCGAGCCGGCCGGCAGCGTCACCTCCTGCTCGCCCGTTGGCGCCGGCCGGCCGTCCTCGCCGATGGCCTGGCAGGCCAGGCGCAGCGCCTTGACATGGCCGTATTTGTCGATCTCGACGGCGACCGGGGCGAGCAATTCGGCGAACCGCACGCCCTGCTCCAGGGCCTTGACGATTTCATCATGGTTCAAGGTGTAGCTCGGGGCGTCGATCATGCGGCGGCGGTAGGCGATGGTCGCGCCGCCCCACTGGTCGAGCAGATCGCCGAAGCGGGGCTCGCGGTCTGCCTTCGCCGCCGCCTTCCGTTCGCCGCGGATGGCGCCGGCGTGTGACAGGAATGCGTCGGCGATTCCCTTTTCCTCCTCGGTCCAGCTGACGCGCACGCTTTCCTCGCCCAGCTCGGCCGTCAGGGTTTCGTATCGGGCGAGGAATTTTTCCACTTGCCGCACGTAATAGGCCAGCGCCTCGGTCGCCGTGTCGATGGCGGTGAGGCCGCCGCCGATGACCACCACCGGCAGGCGGATTTGCAGGTTGGCGACCGAGCTCATCTTCGCCGCGCCGGTGAGCTGCAACGCCATCAGGAAGTCCGAAGCCTGGCGGACGCCGCGGGCCAGACCGTTGGCAACGGACAGGTACGTCGGTCGCCCGGCGCCGAGGCAAAGGGCGATGTGATCAAAACCCATCTCGAAGGCCGAATCGTCGAAAATGGCGCTGCCGAAACGCACCCCTCCCAGCATGGCGAACCGTTGGCGCCGCTCCAGGAGCAGCCGAATGACCCGCAGAAAGTTTTTATCCCAGCGCACGGTAATGCCGTATTCGGCGACGCCGCCGAAGCCGTCCATGACGCGGCCATCAAGGGATTCATGGAGCAGACCGATATCGCGAATGGGCTGGAACGCCGTCCGCCCGCCGCTTTCGGTGACGCCGGATAGGGCCGGCCGCAAAGGTTCGATCTTGAGACCATCGACGGCGACGACGGCATGGCCCTCATTGATCAAATGATGAGCCAGGTTGAATCCTGCCGGTCCCAGCCCGACGATGAGAACCTTGTATCCGCTCGCCGCCAGCGGCAAGGGACGCCTGATGTTCAAGGGATTCCACCGGCTCAGCAGGCTGTAGATTTCAAACCCCCAGGGCAGGGCCAAGACGTCCTTCAGTATCCGCGTTTCCACCTGGGGAATGTTCACCGGATCCTGTTTTTGATAGATGCAGGCCAACATGCAGTCGTTGCAGATGCGATGGCCGGTGGCGGCGAGCAAGGGATTGTCGACCATGGCCAGGGCCAGGGCGGCGGTGGCGAGACCGTCCATCTTCGCCTGGTTCTTTTCGGAGATTTTCATCTCCAGCGGACAGCCGGCGAGGACCGCTCCCAAGGGGTTTTTGCCGAATGTGCCGGTCTTCCTGTCGATGATCCCCTTGGCGCAGGAATCCTTGCCCCGGTGGTGGCAGATCACGCAGTAATTGGCCTCGTCCAGGGCGCCGGTAAGATCGCTGCCGTGGTCAGTCAGGGCGAAGCCGTCGCGGTGATAATGACAGCCCTCGGGCGTTTGCATTTTGGCGATGCCGTTTTCTTCCACCGTTTCGGTCCGGACCAAGCCCAGGAAATCGGTTTTCCCCGGCCGGGAAAACAGTACATCGCCCAGGTGGAGCTTCCGCCCCGCCGCCGTCTGCGCCGCCCAGGCGGCGTATCTGGCCGCCAAGTCGATGGCCTCGGCGTGGGCCTCTTCGTCGTCAAGCCAGGCCATGACATGATCGGCAAACTGAAGCTGAGTGAAATCGCCGTCCATGAGCCCGGCCAATTCGGCCGCCAGCGCCACGGCGTCGAAACTTTCCGCCTGCTCCGCGTTATAGGTCTTGACGGCGCGCCGCTGCACGAACAGGCGTTTGCAGGCATAAAGGTTGGCCAGTTCGCCGTGGCGGCCGGCGAGTTGGCGAAGCTCGCCGCCGATGCCGAACAAGGTGCCGAGAAAATCCTCGATATGCGGCGCCAGCGCCAAGAGCAGGTCGGATTCATCCTTGGCCCCAAGCTCGGCCGGCGCCTTGCGGGCCGCCGTCAGCCGTTCTTTCAGGTGGTCGCCGGCTTCGCCCAAACGATCGACAAACAATCCATCGATCCGGTCCAGGCCGTCACTGCCATAAAGGTCCGCGAAGCCCAGTCCATGGGCAAGTTTGAGATCGGTCATGGGTCTCGCTATGCTGATGTCCGTGAAGGGGGTAAATCATATCGTAAATTTGACGATTGTTTTAATATATGTCGGTGCGATCCTTGCAAACTCACTGTTTAATGGAAACTGGGAGCGGAAAAAGGAGTTCCGAAATGTCGGATGACGTGTCTGGGAACGCCTATGCCGGCGAAGTGACACCGCGACAGGCGTGGGATATACTCTCCGGGGACCCCTCGGCGGTGCTGATCGACGTGCGCACTCAGGGGGAATGGGCTTATGTCGGAACCGCCGATTTGAGCAGCTTGAAAAAACGGCCCCTTTTCGTCGAATGGCAGCATTCTCCATCCATGCGGGTCAACCCGGATTTTTGCGAACAGCTGGCGGCCGGCGGCGTCGGGAAAGACGCGCCTTTATTGTTCATTTGCCGCTCGGGAGTGCGTTCGAAGGCGGCCGCCATTGCCATGACCGCCCATGGCTTGGCGAAATGTTACAATGTCAGCCACGGTTTCGAGGGCGATCCGGATTCAAGCAAGCACCGGGGCACGATTAACGGCTGGAAAATTGACGGTCTGCCCTGGGTGCAGGGATAAGAATCCGTCCGTTTCCGGAGAAATGGAAAGGAAAGGATAGTTCAAGAACGGGCGGTCAAATAAAATATTAAATCAATTCTAAGAAACGGTTTAAGATTTGCATCATCGACAACACGTGACGGCCATTTAAGGCTACTCAACTGGGTATTTTATATCACATTGTGACTATTTGATTGGATGGATTTAAAAGGTCATGGAGAGCCAATACTTGGAAAAGGTTAAGTTCCTTATTGTCGAGGACAACGCCTTCATGCGGGCGGTCCTCTTTCAGGCGCTGAAAGCGTTGGGCGCCGGTGAGGTGAGAATGGCCTCAAATGGCGCCGACGGGCTCAAGGAATTGCAAGACTACCAGGCGGACATCGCCATCGTCGATTGGGAGATGCAACCCGTTAACGGAATCGAGTTCGTCAAGACGGTGCGCAGGAGCGATGACAGTCCCAATCCCTTCCTGCCCATCATCATGTTGACCGGCTATTCGGAAATGCGTCGCATCATTGAAGCGAGAGATGCCGGCGTCAACGAGTTCGTGGTCAAGCCGATCTCGGCGAACACCCTTTTCGAGCGGATTGAAGCGCTCATCGAAAGACCCCGCCCGTTCGTCCGCCTCGAAGGCTTTTTCGGTCCCGACCGCAGGCGCAAGTCATCTGATCCTGCTAGAGACGAGCGTCGCCAGGAGATGAAGAAAAAGAAAAAGAAAATGACTCAGGACGAGATCAACGTCTTGATCAACCCCACCCCCGAAGAGGCCGAGTCGACGTCCATCGAGACGAAATCCGGCGGCGGCGGCAACACCGGTGCCGCCGACGCGTCCTGAAGCGGGCCACTAGACTCATTCGAAAAATTGGACTGCCGGTGAAGGCGGTCAGGCCGCCCTTCTCATATACGACCTGATCAACTCCTCGGCGATCCGCAAGGTGTTCAGCGCCGCCCCCTTGCGCAGGTTGTCGGCCACCACCCAGAGGTTGAGGCCGTGCTCACCGCCTCGGCGTGGCCGATGAAAACCGGAACCCGCGCGCAGGTCGCCGTCACCTGGAGGTCGGGGTCGAGGTTATTCCTGGTTTCCGCGACCGTTTTCCATTTCTCCCTGGTCGCGCCGTCGCCCATGAAGTCGTCGATGCGGGGAATGACATTGAAGGCGATCTGCTTGGTGAACTTATTGCGGAATTTATGGAACGATTCGTTGACATAAACGCCGCGGGTCTGTTCGAACAGCTCGTCCATGGCCTCCTTGTCGGCCCCCGAGGTCGACTGGCAGGTCCTGCCCCCCCCTCCGCGAGCCCAAGCTCTCACTCGGGAAAACCCTAGATTTCTTTGGTGTTAACCCTAGCTATTGACGGGAAAAACGCTACCCCGTTTAGCGGATTCCCCAATTGCTTGGGGATTTAAATTCAGTAACATTTGCAACCAATGGAATCGCCCGCCGCCGACGGGGGGCGCCACTCAAGGCGCCATCTTCGGCTATCATCAGGCCCAGTTTGAGGAG
>Ga0187833_10003428_pt1 | contig 16096 bp, 15 predicted proteins | sample ETNtaG_37_FD_167968 | JGI IMG/M metagenome (GOLD analysis project Ga0187833, IMG submission 167968) | Marine microbial and viral communities from oxygen minimum zone, Eastern Pacific Ocean - ETNP2014_SV_400_PacBio MetaG (Illumina Assembly) | ecosystem: Environmental > Aquatic > Marine > Hypoxic...
TTTTTCTTTGATATAGGTCAACTCCTATTTTCTCTTTTTCTTCTTTTTCAATGTTTAGTCCGTCTGTGGTCCGTGGAAAAGTTTACGGTGGTCGCATTCACCGTAAGTTAAGACAAGAACAGAAAGATGTATAGAGATATTTTTTTCATTTGTTTTCTTCTCTTATTTTTTCTCTCCATTCCCAAGGATATTCGAATATCATAGTCCAAATTCCCAGTTTGTTGGTTTTTGCGTATTCTTCATCTTTAGCATATTTTTTTTTGGAATATCTCGTATAATCAAATGCATATCCATTTCTAACCATAAATTTTGATAAACTTTCATCATTAATAAAACATTCTGCTAAAGTTCTACCATAAAAATCCTTGTCTTTTTCTCTTTCACAGGTGATGGAATTAGTTCCTATTTTTTCTTTAAGTTTTTCTTTTGATAATTCTCCACAAAAAACTTTTTTTTCATTCAAATAGCATACCTGCTTTTTTCCACGATAATAGCTTTCGGGTGCATCGATACCTGAAAAACGAATTTTCTCACCATTAATCTCGATTGTGTCTCCATCGACTATTCTTAAATCATCTGCAAAACCAGTGTTACACCACAACAAACCCAGAACTATGATCCCTAAAAGCTTTTTCATTTTTTGTAATTTATATTTATTTTTCTAAAGAAGAGCCAAAACGGTAAGTGGAAAATGTTTTCATTTATCTAATTTAATATTTTTTAAGAAAGTTTCATTAAAATTTGATGTTGACATATAATTTGAATATTTTTCAACAGCAGCACCAGATCTAATTGTGCCAAGTCTTAAAACAAATGTTGTAATAATATTTTCAAATCCAGACGTTAATCTAAATCCATAATTGCATGATAAATATAATCTTAGATCAATATTATTCAGCTCGTAATCTGCTGAAATTCTATCAACATAAAATACTCTATTTTTTTTTGTTTTACCTTTGTAATATTTTCTATTGAATTTATTGCGATTTATATTGTGTTCATTTGTGAAATCAGTAAAAAATTTTTCTCTTCTATCAACGCACCTTTCTTTAAAATCTTTTTGTGTTAAATAACCAGTAATATTATATTGGCCCTGAATAACAGCAATATCCTTATCTACAGATGCAATAAGATATTTGTCAAAAAAAGTATCGGTTATTAATTTTTTGATATCTTTATCTTTATACCAAGTATGTTTTAGCTTTCCGCCATAGTTCTTTTCTTCACCCTTAGAATTTACATTCAAATATTTTTCTGCATTATCTAAAATTTTAATACCAAAGAGTTTTGTTGGTAGATTATTTGATTTTTCTTGAATCGAATTTCCACTTGTTGCCGATTTTACGCTAGACAAATTTATTGATGTTTTTGATTCTATAATCCAAAGTGGACCAAAAGAAGCAACTCTTGATAATAAAGACTTTGTTAGAGTGGGATAATTAATATTTGCATATAAAATAACTCCACAGCTAAATAATGCTGAAAAAATAATTATAATAATTAGATATAATTTTTCTTTTTTCATAAATATTGATCAATCGTCTATTAAATGCTTATAAATTTGAGATGCGCATGAAGCCAAATATGCATACATAAAAAATACATAAATAACTTCGACTATTCCTATCATCATAGTTCTCATAAGATTGCCCTCTGTAGGCAAATAAATTTCGTATATAAATAAAATAATTGCGAATAATAAAAAAAATAAAATAGCTGATATATAAATTAAAAACATTCTCCAAAAATTATTTTTGGTTAATTGAAAAATTTTTTTAATTGTATTCTCTTTTTCCATAGCCGTAGCTGGAAAAATTATTGAAATTCTAACAAAATAAATTATTCCTACAATAATATAAATCACTACTGCCAAAATTATAATTGGCACGTTTGTAAATAATCCAAAATATCCAATAAGAAAAAAAAATGCATAAGTTGGAACAATAAAAATAAGTCCAACTAAAATAGCTTTCCAAATAAATTTAATTGAATAACCAGAAAGATCTAGAGGTATATATGTCCAAGGTTTCTTTCCATTAAAAAAAACATATCGATGCCAACTCGCCATAAAACATGAAGTGATTGGAAATATTAACAGAAAATTGATTATTTTGGTTCTTGGAGATCCACGCAAGTATGATACAAAACCTTCCTTTTCAAACAAATTTAAAATGAGATCGTCGTAATAGATGGTGTATAGATAAAATGGCAAAATAATAACAAAAGGAACGATCACAATATTAATGAAATTATTAAAATCTTTTACAAATATGCTAAAAGACTTTGAAATAATTTTTTTTACTGGTAAAGGTTTCATTTTTTAAATTTATCCATATTGACTTACTAATCCAATTATTTTTAATAAAATATCCGCACAAACGAATATTTGAGCAACGATTCCTAATCCATAGGGTTTGTTGTCAATTTTTTTAAAATTTCTATAGTGGTTTGCGCTTTTCCATGTGCCTATTAAAGACATTATTAAATAAATTATTACAATAATAGTTATTACATAATAAAATAAAACAACTTGTAATTTGGCATTTGGCTCTAAAGCAACGGGCAGTAAGATAAATAATAAAAAAATTGAAAAAATCAAATTTGGAAGCAAGTAAAATCCCCAAAAACTTAATTTTAATGAAAATTTTCCTTTCAATAACTTTTTAAAAAAGGAAGCTGAATGTTTGTTTGTCTCAATATGTAGATTCTGCTTTTGATCACTAGCCTTTAGATCTACATAAGCAGGACTAGCTATTTCTTTTTCATTATTGATGCTTTCTGTGACTTGACCCGCATCCGGGACTTCAGGCTGCTTTGTGACTTCAGCACTCTTTATAATTTCTTCATTTTCAATTGGTTTTTCAGTTATAACTTTATGTTTTTCTGTTTTTTTAATTTCCTCTTTTTTTGGTGGAGGAGTTGATTCACGTGTAACATAAGATTCTATATCTTCTATTTCTTTTTCTGATTCCTCCTTCTTTTCTTCCTCAAATTTTAAATCAGGTAAATCCTCTGCTTTTCCCCATTTTCCTCTTAGTCCAGCTTTTACTTTAGTGTTTTTCTTTATGGTTTGGCTTTCTATTAAAGCCTGAAGTTGAGAAAGTGAATTTACTGTAATTACAGATCCGCTATCATCAATAAATTTATATATCATGTCTACCTAGGAAATTGAATTTTACCTGGTCTTTCAACCACATATCCTGCCCCTCCTTTTCTTAATCCACACGGCTCTACAGAATAATTTGATCCCTCAGAAATATTAAATACTCCTTTAAAATCCGTTTGAGCTTTTGCAAAATCTAAATTCATATATATAGCCATATTTGATTTAACGCTTGAACCTGGAAAGGCAAAAATTTTATCATCAAAACTCACACACCATATTTCAGATTTTTCAAAGGCTCTTCCTGAACTCACAAGTACGGTCTTGCTACCTTCTTGCCTTTCTTTTCTACTTAACGCTAAGCCATTCCATTTTTGTTTAAACCCAGCAATTTTTGGAGGATTATTCAAAGTTTCCTGATAATCTCTTGTAAGGTCGTTTAATTTTTCTATTTTTATTTCTTGAGGACTTTTAGGAGTCTCGACAGGTTGAGTATACAGATCTGGCGACTCAGCTCTTCTAGTTTGTTTTGAAGATTGAATTTTTTCACTGGTAGATCTTATTTTATCTTCCATATCAGTAAATTTCATTTGAGCACTTTGAGACATTTTGCTTAATTTTTTAATTTTACGATTCTGTAAATAAATAAATACAACCACTGCCACAACAAAAACAAAAATGGCAATGTATATTGCAAATTTAATTATTAAATCCAAAAGTCCTTTTTCGCTAGCACCCGTATCTAAATCGTCAATTACTTTGCTTAAATTAGCAATTTTTTTTACTTCTCTATCAAAGATTTCAATTGATTTTACTGCTCTTTTTATATTGTCCGATATAGCATCAATATTAACTGACCCCATGTTCTCAATATTTTCTACAGAATAATATCTCCCTTTTTTGCGTTCTAAGTCTTTATTTTTACTAGCGTTTTCAAACTTAACTTTTAAATTTTCTATTTTTTGGTAAGCTTTTGTTTTTTCTAAACCAGAAATCTTTTCTTCCTGCTTTTTTAATATAGTTTTAATACTTTTAATTTGCGTATCATTAAACTCTTTGTCTAAAGCTCTAAGATCTTGAAGTTTACTTTTAATATCACCAACATTTCTGTTGAATGTATCTGCGATGGTATTTTCCACTGAATTTTTTGCTGTCTTATAATCTGATTCAAGCTGTATAAATTTTCCTTCTGCACTATTAAAAGATCCTTTGATTTCAGCAATAATGGTATCAAAAGTAGCCAATTTATCTTTCGAAGCTCGTAACAAATCATCTCGTAAATCCTCTTTAAATTTTTCAACTTTCTTTTTCTTTGGTTTTTCCTCCACCGCATCTTTTTTCATTTCTTCTAAGAGTGGAGTTTTAAGTCCTATTAAAGGAAGCTGGATAGTAATTGAATTTCTTTTAGGTAATTCAATTCCTTTATTGTACAATTCTTCTGTTAATATTGATTTATTGTTAAATTTAGTTAAAGCAAAAAATGTGGCCCTATCTCTCATTCCTAAACAAAAGTATTTACTCAAAACATCTTTAACTTTCTTATTAATAATTATTTTCTTTTTAATTATTGAAAAATCAATTTTTGAAACATCTTTCTTTTTATCGTGAGGGAAGCTAACTTTAAACATACTTTGACCTTTTTTATTTTTTTTTAGATTATCTTTATCTTTTGGATCAGGTATTGCTTCAACTTTTCCTTTCGATATACATTTTTCATTGGCAATATCTTGTCGTATTGCCGATACTTTGCTTTTTTTACCTTCGTAAGGAATATCTTCTATTCTAAAATAATTTTTATCAATTTCTTCAACATCATGCTTGGCGTAAGAAAATCTCTCTGAAGCAATTATTAAAAACAAAATTGCGATTAAACCTTTGACTAAATCACTCATTTTAATTTAATTTTGCCTGAAGTAATTTCGTGAATAATTTCTTTTATTCCTTGAATAAAAATAGGCTCTATAATTGAGGTCGTTTTTTGTATTTCAACCATCGATGCATCTGCTTCAACTGATTGCTGACTTTTTTGTATATTAAGTGCTTTTATTTGCGCGTCTCTTAATGAAGTATTTATTTTACCCTCTAAATCGTCTAAAAATTTTTGAGAAAGCTTAACTGATATTTTGGAGTAGGCTTGTAAAGATTTAATAAAATTTTGCACCTGCGTTAAATCTTTCAATCTCCACTCTTTTTCGGGATTAAGATCAGATAAAATGTCTTTTTTACTTTTTCCTGCCATAACCGACTCTCCTAAAACGGTTTCAAATGACCTTTCTTTTATATTAAGATCTTTAGCTCCCTCGGCAGTTACTAACAAACCAAATGAAACTTCGTGTTTTGGTATTTGTGTAAATTCGATTGAAACAGATTTGAAAAGACCTTTGGTTGCTTTTTCAACCATTTTGGACAGGCTTTCTTGAGCCTCAACATCTTCAAATACGATTTTATAAAGTGTACTTGCTTTTCCGCCTAAACATATTTTTAAAGTTTTATCTAAATCCTTTTTAAATTTTTCTTTTTCAACTAAATGATTTATAACCTGGCTGACATAAAACAAAATTCCGGATAATGCCAATTCAGAAAGATTTTTTAGCTCTTTACCTTTTTCTTTTCCAGCAACTATAAAAAATTTATTTGAGAAAGTTTTGCCAAATTGTGGGCTATTTACCAATAACTCTATTCCATTTGCTAATTTAGATTTATTTGATCTAATTTTTTGTAAATTGCCGTAACTCTGTAATAACAATTCATCATTTCCACTAATTTCTTTTATTAGTGTAAGATTATTGGTTAAATAATCTATCAATACATCCTTTCCAGCTAGTCTGAAGGAATTTCTCCAAATAAGATTTAGATTTTGCCAAATGGATAAGTCGGATGTTCCGCCACCGATATCAATCGTAACAATATTCGAAACAAATGCAACTTTTTGCCCTTCAGCAAAATATAAGGCACTTGATATACTTTCAGTTCTGAAGGTTGTTTTCTTCAAGACATTAGTATTTTCTTCATTTAAACCCACTTCGATCGACCTTCTTGCCTGTCTTCTAAAAGCCCTAAATTGACCTTCTTCATAAGCTTCTGGATGTGAAAAATGAAAGGACAAATTTTCAGGTTTTATTCCATTAGCTGCAGCTTCAACGCAAGATTGTAAAATTAGTTGCGATAAAAAATACTGGACTTTAACTCTGCTTTGTTCAGCTTCATCCCATTTTAAATTAAATTTTAATGGTCTTCTATCATCAGGTAAATCTTCGATGGCGTACAACACTTGATCTACAAAATAAATAAAGTTGCTTCTAAAGGGCAAACTCTCAGCAGTAGCCTCTCTAAAAGTTCTTTCCCTTAAAATGGTCATGAACGGAACGTTAATCAATCTACTTGGTACAAATTCTTTGTGCGCCTGCATTACTTCTTCTTTTTCCTCTTCTTCCGTACCAGGTTCGTAAGGTGAATTTATTCTATTTTTAAAATTTAATTGTTTAGGTTGATCTTTGTTTTCCTTTAAATAAACGCATGTATTAGTCGTTCCAAAATCAATTCCGACAGACCATTGATTTGATGTATCCTGTATTGGTTGTGGTTCGGGAAATAATATCAATCCGACATTTATTCTCTTGGAATGGTCTACAAAAGCCCGACCTCCTTGTTGAGTTGCAATATTGCATAAAACAGCTTCGGGTGACGATTCAAGCGCTCTCAACTCAGTAATTGCAGCAGTCTGTTGAATGGGAACCTCGTCACCAATGATTTGATGAGAATCAATCATGCCATCAACAAATTTAACTCTCTCGGGAGTTCCCAAAGTTTCAAGCTTTTTACGGATATCTTTTACTGCAAAAATATTTTTAGGAAGAACATTAACCTGCAAATTTCCATCATAGAAAAAATAATATTGGTTCCAACTATCTGTCTTGATATCAGGCCATACACTAAAGCTTAATGGTACCGTTCTGTTTTTTACAACATTTTTGGCTCTGTATATCTTTTGTAATGCATAATTGGTGACTGAACCTGTGTCACTTTTTAACTCCAAATATAATGTAACTTTATAATTATCTCCTTCTGCTGAAAGTGTACAATTCGATGATAACGTTTTTGGATCTATAAACATCAACATTGCGCTGTTTATGGGATAAGCATACTGATCACCTTCTTTACCGTGTTCTTTTAATTGTCTAGTCTCTCCCGCGAATATTACTAATTTTTCCGTAAAAATGGTTTCGGGGGTCAAATAAAGATAACCTTCCTGCTCACATTGTCTTTTCAGATCCTTTTCCAAATCGGGATCTTGCTTTAATGAATTTAAAGAATAATTCTTCCAAATTCTTATGTCGGATAATGTTTTGCCAGCAGATTGCGCAACCTTAAAATCAGAAAAAATAGCTCCATTGATATAATCTGAAAATTCTGATCTTGTTTCTAAACCACAATCAAATTTTGCTCTTTCATCGGAAACTCCTTGATAAACTTGAGCTAATTTATCGTAGACGGGTTGCGCTGGCAAATTTAAAGGTTGTCGAACAGTAACCCAATTATTAAAAGATGCTCCAGCAACTTTTGCATTACAATCTTGTTTAAACTCTCGTAACCTTCCCATGATACAATTAAATAATTCAAGGTTTGATACATCTATATTTTGGATATTAGCGATTAATGACTCAATGTAATGTGATAGAACTAAATACTGTTCATTACGCATATCTTTTGCATTGCATGGATCAATTAAAAAACCATCTTCGTACCATGGCAATTGCCTAATTTTTGGTACTCCAGTATAATCCCTACCAGCAGCAAGCATTGTGTAAGGATTAACTACCGCAATCGGTTTGTCATTGAAATTTAAAACCCCGATCACATTCCAATCTTGGGTTTGGGCCATTGTGTCGAGAGGTTTGACATCGAATAATATATTTCCAATATGATCATACTCTGCATCATCAGGTGGTTTGTTGGTAGTAAAAGGATTTTTTCGAATATCAGTTAAGTTTACTATAGAGGAAGTAAGTTTATAAACGCGCTGATAATAAGGTGCCAGGCCTAAAAGAGCTAAAGTTCCTCTCCATTCATTTACAATAGATTTTTCATCGTCTATTAATCCATTTCTAACAATAAGCACACGAGCCCAAACATCGGGAACAGATACAATGTCCGCAGCGGAAACAATATCTTCTCCACCAATCTTTAATCCTTTGCTCAACTTTTCTAAAAAAGTAGAATCTTCACTTTTCCATTCGCCAGAAGAAGCTATATTTGGAACCTGGTTTTGTTCATTCAATGGTGGTAATACTTTTTTAACCATAATTATTTCTTACATGATCTAAACAGGGTATCCATAAAGACTCCAAGCCCTCTTTGACCTTTAATACTTTTATTATAACAAACATTACTCATCACATTTAAAAGTTTAAAATTACTACTATCTGTTATTATTTCCTTAAATTGACTTTTCTCTGATGCGTTCAACTTTTCTTTGAGAATCACTCTATTTTCAGAGGCTTTTGGTTTATATTCTGAAAAGAAATCTGAGGATATAAGGTCTACTTTTTGATCTGTATGAGCGGCTGTCGATCGGCATATATCTGCAATCCAAACTAAAATATCTTGACAAAATTCCTTCATTAAAGAAATGATTTCTTGATTATTTTCGTGCCCAATTTCAGTTTGTTTATAAACTAAACGCTTAAACCAATTTTCATTTGCATATTTTTTTATCTTAGTCCAGCTACCAGTAAGAGCGGGTCCGTACATCCAATTATATGAAAATGCAAAACGTATTAATTGTGCTATGGATTCTTTAGAATTTAATTCATCTGAAACATCAGGAATATCACTCCAAACAACATCGTTAGTTGGATTTTTTCCTATATGAAGCACTTCTTGATTTTCACTTATCTTATTATCTTTGTTAAAAAATTTTAAAGCTCCTAAAGCCCCATATAATTCTGGGAAAAAAGGTGGGTTATTTTGCAAATTCCCTCCCATTTTAAAATTAGTTATCTTTGATAGCGGGTCCCATCCAGCTATATAGACTTGATCAAATATTTTATTATGTTTGAACAATCTTGAGTAGTATTCTAAAGCTCCTTTCGTTTGTCTCATAAATTCCTCGGGTCTTGCATAAATTTCACTTTCCATATCCTTGTCAGGAACTTCATATGTAAAGTAAGGCAGCATTAATGCTCCCCCAATATGTAAATTGGATGTAACTTGCAATTTTTGTTGAATAGATTTTATTCTTCTTGCTATATTTGGGAACCCAGAAGCACCTGTCCCACCAAAAATTGAACTTACCAAAAATATTCTTACTTCCTCTCCACCTTTTGCAAGTTCCACGGCTTTGTATATTTGCGCCCAAAAAGGATCATCTTCGTTTGATGTAGTAGCTAACATTGCAACTGCGCCAATATTAGGTCTTGCGCGAAAACCTTCGGATAATTTCTGGCTTTTTTCTTCCTTATTGTAGAGACAATCAATAAGTCCTTGTACTTCAGTTTTTAAAGCGTCATAATTTATAACTTTTCCTAATGATGGATTCGCTCCTCCGAGAGGCAACCAAACTGAATCTGGATTTGTTATGATTAACGTATTTAGTAGGTTGCTATCCTTACCCAAATCGTGTTTACCTTCTTCCTTAAGACTATTCCTAAGATTTATATATTTACTTAACAAAATTTTGGTTCTGTTGACATTACCATTCGCTTCGTCTTGATCAATTATTCCAGCCCAAAGTTGGCTAGGTCCCAATCCTGCACCGCAACAATAGACTAGATGTTCTAAACACTTAGCTCCTGTTCCACCAATTCCAATAATAAAATTTTTCATATATTTCCTGGTAGTTTGTTAGCTAATAAAACTGATGATCGTACAAATCTTGCAGTGCCCAAGAGTACCGATAAATAATATGCTAAAGTATAATATACTGTGAGTATAAGCGTTATTTTACCGCCCCCAGATCCGGTAACTTCTTGAGATGCTCTAAAATAAGTAGATTCTAAACAGTAAATATTAGTAATCAAAATCAATCCAATTAAAATACCTGATACAATAATCCAATGTATTGCATAAATTTTTGCTTTTCCTGGAGCATCTACGTTAAGATAATGCGATCCAAAACTCCAACCCAAAGCAAAAATTGTAACTATGGCAAGTGACCATATATTTATCCAAGCAGCCATCGTAAACAGATCTTTGGCAATATCAGAAAAAGTGACTCCTTGCTGTTCAAGTTCACCAACTTCAACAACAGTTATAAAAAATTTTGTTATTGCTCCACTTGGGCTAGGTCCTGAAAAAAGTGTAAAGATAAACCAAATGCTAATTATAGCAAAAGGAGCTAAAACAATTAAACTCTTGCCCCCAGACATCATTGCACGTCCTATATTCATTTTTCTAAATCAAAATCCAAAGCTATTGATGCTAATAAAGTGGGTTTGAACTCTTCATCAGCAACAAAATTTAATGTTTTAATAACTCTAAGTAAATTTAATGTTTTAAATTCCACTGGTTCTGTTTTGGTAAATGTTTGTGCTTGAGCTTTTGGAAGATCCCAATCAGAAAAAACGTCTACTGCAGCAGTTCCATTTTTAGCAGTAAATATGTTTGCTAATACAAAATATCTATACCCCCATCTTAATCCAGTGCCTTTAAAATTATCTTTTCCAAATATATTTATATTAAGATATTCATCTTTAGGATCTGTAATACTAAAGTCAGATATTTTAGCTTTCCTAAATCCACCTGGATCATTTTTACAATCTTTATCTATTCTCCAAAAAGTTTCATCAAATTTATATTCAGCTACACCACTAGAATCAGGAACAATGAAATCATTATTTTTAAATTTTAATTGTATTATTTTTTTTTGTTGAGAAATTTTAAATCTATAGATTGGTAAACCGTTGTCATCAATCTCTAGTTTATGATCACCTACATTTACCAAACTTTCTTCGTTTATAAAGTTTGATAAGTTCAAATTTTTTGAAATAACATTACTAGTAATTAAAGAGAATTTATAAATTTCTTTGGAGATTCCCATTAATGAGTCTTGTTCTAATCTTCGTTTAACAAAATTTATATTTTTTGCGTCACCAATGATTAATACATAAAAAGGTCTTTTTTTTGCATTAGCATAAGTTATATCGCCACCTTCGTTAGTTGGTATGTCATATATAACTCCATTAAACGAATTCATAATGCCAAGTATTCCTATTGACTTTCCCTGTTTCAATAATTCTTTTAAAGGATTTGTAAGTTTCGACTTTCTAGTTCCTATTAGATCTTTTGAAGATATAAATAAATCCGTTATAACAATAAATGTGCCAGATTTATCTGCGGTAATTGCGCTGAAAACTTTATCCAATCTAGTTTGTTTATTATCTAATTCGCATTTTTGAACCGTGTCCGGGCAATAATAACCGTTTTCCTGCATCATTCTTTGAACTTGTCTTTCATCAAGTGGTTCAATTTTTCTGCCAAATTTATGATATAAAGTCTCACTACCCAAATCTTCTGCTGCACTGGTTAGTTGATCTAGCAAATCAATATAAATACTGTCTTGCGGCGGTTGTTTAACAACAAAACCTTTCATGCTTAATGAGGCATCAAAAAAAACATATACTGGATTCTTTTTTATATCGGATGTAATATTAGTTAAATTTTCAGGCGGAGAGGGGACGGTGAATTCAGGTTGACATTGATCCATAGCGTTGGCTTTGATCGTAATCAGCAAAGCCGTAATCAGACCGACACTGAGATGTCGAAACATTTTCATGGCTCTTATGTTGTCCCCCTCTTAAGTATACTAGCTCTTATTCTCATTCTATTATCTTCTTGCGGGGAGAGTCCACAAGAAAAAATCAGTAGAGGACATAGAGATGCGATAAAAGCTCAGTGTAAGAATAAATCTGATCCTAAATTATGCAATCGCGAAGTAAGAAAATCATTTATAGACAATGGTCACGCATATGCAACTTTCGATGATCTGGCAAAAGATCAGGCAAGAGAAATAAAATTAAATTGCGCACCAAAACAAGAATATGGTTTAATAACATATAATGATTGTTTGCTTAAATGGAAACAACTTGCTTTGGGAGATAAACTTACAGATCCGGAAGGCGAAAGAGAACCAGTAATAAAATCAAATATTGATAAATTAAAAAATTATTCCTATCTTGTTTTATCTTATGACGGAAATACAAATATCCCCGTGGGAGGAGGCACAGGTGTTGCGGTAGATGAAAATTATATTGCAACAAACTGTCATGTCATTTTTAATGACGTAAATAATAAATATTTTAGTCCAATATATGTTTACAATTTGTTGAATAAGAAAGAAGGAGGCCGCGTAAGATTATTTAAAAAAGGATACAATAAAGGTATCGATATTTGTATTTTAAAAACTAAAAAAAATTTAGAGTATGTAGAAAAAAGAGTAAAATTTAAAAAACTTCAACAAACAGATTTTGTTAGAGCTATTGGAAATCCTAAACATATCATGGGTCATACCGCAGATGGAAATATTACTGCTAAGGAAATTAGAAAAAAAGATTGGAAGGGTAATTCTTACAAAACACCAAATAAAATAATTCATCATGATGCTGCTATAGGATCAGGTAGTTCAGGGGGACCTCTCTTTGACTTTGTTGGAAATCTAGTAGGTATAAATACTTGGATACTGTCACCAGATGGAACTTCAGGTGGATTTGGAGTAGCTATTTCAGCTGATCACATCAAGGATGTTCTTAAGGATTAGTTATTTTATTTTAACTATGAAGGTTAATTTGTCCACTTGTTCTCCATCTTTATAAGCAACAATTCTTATATCTAAATCTTCTTTCTTTATGAGCAGTGTTTGGCTAAATGATTTATCGCTTTCTATTGTCAGTTCTTCATCATTTAAGGTGATTCGATCTACAGATTTACTAACACGCCCTTCTATATCAAAAAATCCTGAACGAGACACAACAATCAACTCGTTTGTCTTAGCCCACTCATGTGAAGTTAAAATAATATCTTTATCTTGTGGTGGTGGTGGTGGAGGGTCAATATCTTCATCTTTTCCTCTAACAAATTTTTCATGTATAAAACCTTGGTCGCAATCTTTATTAGCCACTAATATCCAGCTTTGATTATCTTTAACGCGTTGCATAGAAGAAAGTTCTTCACCTTTTTTTATTCTCATAACTTGCAACGATCCTTCTTTAGGTTCTTGAAGTATGAATGTACTTTTTATGGCAATATGCTCATATGAAAAATGTGCACATATTGCTTGTTTTACAATTATTTCTTTCAATATTTCTTTTTCTTCTTCGGTTTTTTCACTTTTTAATTTAAGGCAATCTACATCCCACTTGCAAAGTCTACCTCTATATTGTGTGGATAAAAATTTGCACCAAAGTTTTTGGTAAATCGATCTTTTTTCTGGAGGTATACATTGAATTTGTTGTTTAGCTTCAGTTCCGCTTTTAGTGGATGTGGTGGTAGCACATCCTCCTGCAGGTTTTACTTTTGTGCCTTCGTTGGTTGCTCCATTCAAGGCAAAAAAGACTAACAATAATATAAAAAATTTAGACAAATTATTAGTCATCTTCTATTAAGATATCTAATAAAAACCCTCCTATCAATATGCATATTATTTTTATTTGCTAAATCGGTATCTATTAATTGATCTTTTTGCAAAATATCAAAATTCTGAACCAGCGGGAATTGGTTCCGAAAATTTTGGATCGATAAATTCAAGATTACTTGTTAATTTTTTCCAAACTTCTCGACCCCATCCCACTAATTCATTATTTTTTAAAATAATCGGCGTAAGTTCATCGTCTGTAATAAATCCGTCGGTTTTTACTAAATCAGTATAAAAGTAAAGAATTTTATAAATATCCACATCGTTGCTATAAACTTCTGTTTTAAAGGGATTTTCAACAATAAAAGGAGAACTTTCAATTTTAAAAGTTTTTGATCCCATAATCATCAAAACTACCTTTTCACTCATTCCTACTTCTAGTTTATTTAATTTTTCTTTATTCATAGTTCTAATTTCGCGTGGTGTGAAAACAGTATCCGAATTAACATTGCTGCAGAATAACAAAGCTAAAAATAATAAAGTCAAAATTTTTTTCATTTATAACTATTAAAACCAATCATCTTTTTCGTCTTCTTCTTTCAAAGTACTCTTTTTTTCTTCTTTTTTATCTTCAGTTGATGATTCTTTCTTTTTCTTTTGTTTTTTTTTCTTCTTAACAACTTTTTCAGGTTTGCTAAAATATTTGTCAAAAATATATGAAGGCAAGTATTGTTCTGCTATTAATCTTTGTCTTTTATAACTAATTTTTTCGTTACCAATATAAATCACCTTGCACCCGTTACTACAATATTCCATTTCATGACCCCATCTAAGAGCTTCTTCTGAACTTTTATATGAACCTCTCCAAAAATTCCGATGAGTATATTTTCCCTGTTCAAACATTTCAAAAAAAGCTTTGTACACATTAACAGGAGCATTTTTATAAGTTTGTAGCATCCGAACTGGATTGTTTTCTATATGGGCTCCCCCACATCCATTTAACATCAAACCCAGAACCAAGATCCCTAAAAGCTTTTTCATTTGTAAATATTAAAACCAATCATCGTCTGATTCCTTAGAAGAAGAATTGGGCTGATTATACCGTTTTTGCGAATCTTCAACTTTTGCATTCAAACAAACGTAGTTTAGTACAACTCCCAAAACACTACTTTTTTCATAATGACTCCAACCACTTACTCTATCATTTGTCAAAATAATATTACCTATACCCATATTGTCACTGTAGTAGACACTTTTCAAAAATCTCATTTCATTATTTGCACAATTTCCTTCGAATTTTTGTATATCCGAATATGCAGTAATTCCGTCGACCTCAATGCCTTCTTTTATTGAATCTAATTGTGTAAAAAAAACTATATCATTTTTTTTTTTCATAGATTGAGTGTCTACATAAGCAGTAATCCCTCCATTGACGGATACTGCAACTTTTTTCCATTTTACAGCACGTTCACCTTTTATTTTTTCATTGTATGCTTGAAGATCATCTGGCCACATTCTAATATAGTAACTGTCCATTGGTGACCAACATCTATTTGTAGACCAACACCCTCTAATTACATGCGATTCTATAAAGTTATCATTTTTTAATATCCAAGTTCCGGAACCTACTGCTTCCTCGGAAGGATCATCAATATTATAAATTGTAGTTTTGTAAGTATATATTGTGTTAGTAGCAGTTTTTCTTAGACCTTCATGTTTATCTCTTGTTCCGTTATACTTTGATACTTTATGTTCTATTGTCCATATTTCATAAACACCTTGACGTACTTTAACTACAGAATATATTGCTCCTTCATCTTCTTGAAACCAAATACCTTCAATAAGATCTAATTTTTGTCCCTTAAAAAATCTTTCCTTAGCTTCTTCTATAGTTGTCGGACCACCATATTGTCTTTCAAGAGAATAAGCTGTCAAAGGCGTAAAATAAATAATTAAACCCAGTGCCAAGAATCCTAGAAACTTTTTCATGAACTAATATTACATCTAATTATACAGAGAGTCAGGCGCATGAATCAGTAGGAATTTTTCTTGATATGAATCAATATTTATTTTTTTCAATTGTATATGAAAATTCAACGCATAATATATATCCATGGAAGTAATTGGATATATATTTATTGTTATTGGGGTTGCTGATTTTTTAATGGGTAACTTTGGAAATATTAATTTTACGTATTTCTTGGGTCCATTATCATCATTTTCACCATTAATATTTGGTGGAATTGGAGTACTTTTAATTGGTGCAAGTAAAAAAAATAACTATTTAAATAAAAAATAAGAAATTGTAGTCACTATCAAAACGATAATTACCCAAATTGAAAGATTGGCAAGAAGTTGCTTTAGTTTGGAATTTGAGTGCAAAAAACTAGGTAGTACTAATATCAACACTCCAACTAGGTAGATTA
>Ga0187833_10003433_pt1 | contig 16076 bp, 13 predicted proteins | sample ETNtaG_37_FD_167968 | JGI IMG/M metagenome (GOLD analysis project Ga0187833, IMG submission 167968) | Marine microbial and viral communities from oxygen minimum zone, Eastern Pacific Ocean - ETNP2014_SV_400_PacBio MetaG (Illumina Assembly) | ecosystem: Environmental > Aquatic > Marine > Hypoxic...
ACGATGGAACCAAGGATCGGGGTAAAGGTAAACAGCATGGTAACACGTTTATCCTCTATCAGCTGGACCGCTTCAGCTGCATCAAACTTGCTCATATTCACGTTCAAAACACCTGCATGGAAGCTCATTGTCGCCATAAATAAACCACTGATATGAAAAAGCGGCAGCAGGCTCAGATGTACATCTTGAGATGTTAGATCGAAAAGAGCATCAAAATTGATATTTGCACAAAGCACATTTCCATGGCTCAACAAAGCCCCCCTCGGCCTGCCGACCACAGCTGCCGTGTGTATAATGACAAATCCATCATCTGCGGAAACATTTTCCAGGACAAGCTCGGGCCGGTTATCGGTCAGTGAATCAAATGCAAGAAACTCCCCTCCCTTCTGACCCAGGTTGTAATAGATTTCCACCGATGCGAGTTTCTCCTTTATTCCCTGGACCAAATCCTGATATTCTTTCCCCACAAAAACGACTCTGGGCTGGCAGTCATTGAGGTTGAAGCAAACTTCCTCGGCTGACAGTCTCCAGTTTATGGGCAATAAAATCGCACCCAAGGCCGCAGCAGCCCCGTATAGAAGAAAATATTCCAAACAATTCTTCCCCAAAACGCCGATACGGTCCCCTTTTTTGATCCCGGCCCCCTGGAGCCCGCCGGCCAGAAGGTCCACCCTGTCTTTGTACTGTGAAAATGTCAGTGTCCGGTGATCATCTGCATCGAACCATGCATCTTTTTCTTTAAAACATATGGTGTTACGCTCGATCAGATCGTAGAAGGTAAAATCATAAAGTCCCATTGTTGTCCTTTCTTTTGGTTAAACAAACCAGGCCACGTCTGTTAACACCCTATGAAATAAAATTTTCTTTGTTTTTCTATATCAATTTCTCGATTTTATTTACGATCATTAAGGATAGCAAAGTTCATTGACCAACTCCATAAACCACCCTATCTTTTCCGGTGGTGCAACGCCCGGAACCTCGCAACCGGTGGACAGAATATATCCGCAGTCTTTGGCGGCGACAGCGAGACAGTTTTTCATTGCCTGCTTCATTTCATCCCGTGTTCCGGAAAAGAAAAGATTGGTGTTGACATTTCCGATGATCACCGCCCTTCCTCTGGTTACATCCACAGCTTTTGCCAGGTTTGAAGGCGCATCGATACTAATGTTGGTTACCCCTGTATTGACCATATCTTCTAAAATCGGATCTGTAAACCCGCATATATGAAGGCCGACTCCCACCTTTTTCTCTTTGAAATGATCGACGATCTGCTTATGGTATGGAAATATGAAAGTTCGGTAGATCTTGGGAGAAATGAGGCTGCATGAAGCAGGCGCCTCTGAATAACTGAGCCCCACTTTGATGGGATAAACAGCTTCGCCCATGCGGATGGACACCTGAGTACAGAACTGCATCAGTTCATGGACAAAATCTGGGTCTTTCATCGTATCCCTGAGAAGCAGTTCAGCCTCCCTCAGGCCGATGGCAATCGTCCATGGACCTGAGATTACCGCCGACACGATCGAATCGGATATCATTTTTTTCGCTTCATCCAGAATCTCCAGATAGACCGGCAGCCGACCGTCTTTTTTAGGATCCACCAGTTTCAGGCTGCCTAGTCTTCCCTTGTCCTTAAGGGCCACCTTTGTGGAGATACACATGCTGTCTTCGGGAAATTTGAGCTCATTTCCCAACGCCTCCACATCCATTAGCAGATCCCCCTGCATGACGATGATATCCGGTCTGTAACGCTCATAGGCCGCCACCTGGGCCTTGACAAATGTTTTGGGATCCAGCAGAAATTCCCGGATGGAGGCACCTACAAGCTGGGCATTGCACTGTCCCATGATCGGATAGGCAGGAATTCTATCGATTTGGATTGTCCGATCGGTAAAGGTTTTTTTAAAAGCCGCCACAACCCTCTGTCTTCCGGTAATCGGTTCCATTTATAATTCTCCTTTTTCCTCCCAGATCTTCATCAGCTCCTGGTAGGATGGTGGAAAGGTCGCTTCAAAATTATAGAAGCTGGTGATCGGATACCGTATACCGCCTTTATGGGTCTTTGCCAGGCCATCCAAAACCGTATCTATTTTTAAAGCAGGAACAACAAAAGACATCTCGTCATCCTGTGTCATACCGAATATCCTGTCTCCATTTCCGGGAACCATATACCGGCATTGATTCCTTTTGATGGTCGTAATAATGGTTGCGCACCCCAGCCTTCCCGTGGAGGAGGAATGAACAGCCCCTCCTTCGTTATAGAGGGCTCCTTGAATAAGTCTCATGATTTGTGCCGGATTCCCATAAACCATCAGCAGGTCCGGTTTAAATACTGCCCGGCTTAAGGGCGCCACCAGAATATGGCTATAGAGACCGTAATCAAAACAATCCACAAGTTCTTCTTCACTTTTTCCAATTTCCTTTGAAGCGGTAAACATACCGGCAGCTAAATTTCCCTCTTTGAAAAAGTCAATGTCTTTGAAAAAACCAAAAGGCGCTGCCCCCAGAGAGCATTGCATATCCTCCTTACCCATGGCAACTACCCATCCCAATTTTCGCGCCATACCGATCCCCTGGCAGATGGCCATTTTTTTTTTCATCTGCTGAAGTGGGCGACGGGTCCTTTCGGGTATTTCCTTTTCCGACTTCAGCATCTTTATCGCTATTGGGAAGGTCAAAGGTCGGATATATGTGCTCAGGATCCGATCCACATCCTTTAAATCAGTCATTACGATCTCCTCTTCTATTCTTTATTTCGATTCCTTTTCAGCACAACCCACTGCAGTGGCTTAGAAACCCCATCTAATGAAACTCGCTCCGCCTAATCCCATCTGGATCGATTCGATCGATAAGGTCGACGATATCCTGATCGGGAACCGGAGTCTCTCCCACATCCGGAGCCGCCAGAATATCAAAACCGGTGTTTTCTTTGATCTCATCAACGGTGTGACCCGGGTGAACAGATTGGATCTGCATTGTCCGGCCCGGATTTTCAAAGTTCATCACCCCGAGGTTCGAAACAACAACTATCTTGTTTTTCTTGCACTCTTCAGAACGATTATTATAGCCCTGGCCGGTCACAAAATCGACCGCTTCAACAAAAACTCTAAAGGTATGCCGGGTCGCCCAAATCACTACCTTCGGAGTGATCGGCATCAAAAAGGCAGAGGCTGCTCCTCCTGGAAGTTGAACCTTGGGATTATCAATTTTTCCGATCACGCTCAGGTTGGTATTTCCAAACCGATCAATTTGAGCGGCACCCAGAAACATTACATTCAACTCCCCTCGCTGGGCAAGGTCAAATGCTTCATGAAGTCCAAAGTATGCCACGGCATTGCGATTCAGCCGCGGATCAAACGAAGAAGGGTAGATCCTGTCAATCTCGGAGTCAACCCCTTCGGCCCCTGAAATATACGCCATATCCGGCGCATGGGTCCTGCGGGCCACGCTCATGCCCAGAACCGGCAAAGGAGAAGAGACTCCGTGGAGAACAGTATTGAAATTCTCGATTTCCGAGGCCATGGCATAGACCATCAGATCCGGTGTTGCGATTTTATCAGTCATTTACTTTCCCTCCTATAAACACATTTATCCAGATACTGTTCAAATGTGTCCTTGGCTGCTGCCTGAAGATATTCCTGAATGTGATCATAGTCGGTATCATAATAATTAAAACAGGAACAAGGGTAGGCGCCCTTTGGCACCTCCACCACAGCGTCCACAATGAAGTGGGGCAAGGTTGTGGCCTCAGGCGTTTTCCTGATTTCGCCGGCGGAAATCAGTTCTTCCACCGTTACCACTACTTTTTTTGCTGCCTTGGCCTTAATTACGTCCTCGTATAAAGGGCCTTCGATCCTCACATTTCCAAATTCATCTGCCTTCTGGGCATGAATCACCGCAACATCCGGTTCTATGGCCTTGACGGCGATCATTTTTTCCCCGGTAAAAGGATCCTCAATTTGCTTCTGGCTCCCGATGACTTCGCTGATGGTCAGCAGGTCTGAACCGAGCATTCCCTTCACCGGGAGTGAAGGTAACCCCATTGCCGCAGCGCGGAACCCGGCGATAATCGGCTGACATGCACCCTCCTTTGTGATAATTTCACCCTTCTCGGATTTTCTACGAAAATTGGGTGCCATCCCAAAAACTTCAAAGGCCAGCATCCCTGTCCGGACCTTAGCCACACAACCTGCACCGATCAGGAGATCAAAGTCCATGGCCGGCTCGCGGTCTATCAGGGTCAGATTCTTTTTTCCCCGACGAACCAACTCCCGGATAAATTCCATCGGCGCCCGCTGAAAAGTCGCTCCTCCAAAGGTTAACAATGCACCGTCGTCGACAAGCCCTGTTGCCTCCCCAAAACTGGTCAATACGCTCTTCATCAAATTTACCTCCCTTTATGATCAATTACACCCGGTCCCATAAATAAGAAAAAAGTATTTAAAAACTCAATTGCACATAAAAATACTGAAAAATGAGCGGTAGCCATGTAAGTACTCAAGTTTCGCACTCCAATGGGGCGCAGTGCCGCATCTTATGTGGGGTAAATAAAATTTTTTAAAAAACAATGCGGCAATCAGTTTGACCGGTATCCATAAAGTAATCACCGTGCACAGGCATGCGATGGTCTGGATTTTATTGTAATATCAGTTGCTTCTGGAATGCTAACTCTTATAAGGTTTTGTGCCGTTGTCAAAGCGCTCATCATCAATTTTTTCCAGAAAAATTTTTTTTTACCCTGTGCATGATGCGGATTTTCCTAAAATACCACGTGCGAAACTTGAGAAAATAGATCTGTATCGATTGTTACCTGTGCATATTGAAATGTCTAAAACAAATCAACTGAAAAAAATTCCCTATTCTTCCCTTCGTCGGTCTTCGCCTGATGGGGGGGCTATGCCAGGGTAGAAGGTTGCAAGCCTGGTTATTTTGAAGCACCCTGCAGCCCCAAATGTCGGGATCTTCACAGCATTTTGACAAGCCAGGGAAAAGGGCTTGCTTTTTGGGTTCATTTGTGGCTAACGGATGCCCGGATATTATCCTGGAATGTATTTTTGTTGGTAATTGTCGGGCCTGATTCCTATCTGTGAGCAGGTTTGGAAATGCTCTATGCGAACTTGCTGGTGATGATTTCTTCTGCCTCTTCCATGATGCGATCTAGGAGTTTCTGGCACGTGGGGATGTCATGTATAAGTCCTACGCTCTGTCCAACGGCCAGCACACCTTTTTTCAGGTCACCCTCTTCCAGCATTTTTTTGCCCTCAAGACCGGTAACAAATGGGACGATATCTTCGATTTGCGTATTCCCCTTGCTTTCGATCTCAAGTACCTTGTCCACATTTTTGCTGTGAAGAACGCGCTCTGTATTGCGCAATGTCCGCATGATCAGGCGCGTATCGCGCTCATCGTGATGAATAAGGACCTGTTTGACGTTATCATGTACAGGTGCTTCTTTGGTCGCCACAAAACGCGTGCCCATATTCATGCCATCGGCACCCAGACCCAGGGCGCCTACCAGACCACGTCCATCGGCAAAACCGCCGGAAGCGATTATCGGAATATTGATGGCATCCCGTGTACGGGGGATGAGGATCAAGGATGTGACGTCATCTTCACCCGGATGCCCTGCTGCTTCAAATCCATCAATACTGACCACATCGCACCCGATTTTTTCTGCCTTGATTGCGTGACGCACCGATGTGCATTTGTGGACGACTTTTATGTCCGCGGATTTCAGCTGATCCATGTAGGGTTCGGGATTCCTCCCGGCTGTTTCAATAAATTTAATGCCCTCTTCGATACAGACGTCAATGAAAGCAGGGTAGTCGATTATACGTAGGGCTGGCAGAAATGTAAGGTTAACGCCAAAGGGCTTATCGGTCATTTTGCGGCATTTATGAATCTCCGCGCGCAATGCCTCTGGGTCGGAAAAGCTGAGCGCCGTCATAAATCCGATACCGCCGGCATTGGCTACAGCGGATGCCAGTTCTGCTTTCGCAATCCACATCAATCCGCCCTGAACGATGGGCCGATCAATTCCAAACAGTTCGGTGATACGTGTTTTTAACATCTGAACCTCCGTTATTTGTCGTTTTGCAATTTTGTTTGCGATTGGTGCTCAATGGTTTTTCGGACAGACTTTTATGCACTTATCGCATAATGGTTGAAGTACCAAGAACCTTCCATATACTCTATTTATGACCGGTATAACCTTCGCAGCTCTTTTTTATCTAATTTCCCTACGCTGGTCTTCGGTATGTTATCGACGAATACGAACTTTTCCGGAATGCTATACTTTGGCAATTTTCCTTTTTCGGCAAACTTTTTCATATGCGCCCTTAAGTCTTCAAGGGCCACCTTCCCTCGATAATCCGGTTTAAGGGTGACAATCATCAGTGGGCGTTCTCCCCACTTTTCGTCAGGTATGCCGATGGCTGCAGACTCCAGCACCGCTTCGTGTCGGCTTAAAAAACTTTCCAAATCGAGGGAGGAAATCCATTCTCCGCCGCTTTTGATCACATCCTTTATCCGGTCGGTGATCTGAAGGTATCCCTCTTGATCGATATACCCTATGTCTCCACTGTGCAGCCATCCGTTGCGCCAAAGATTTTCGGTCTTCTCCGGTTCCTTAAAATAACACTCCGTGAGCCAGGGCGACCGCATAACGACTTCACCGGTCGATATCCCGTCATGGGGTAAAATGTTGCCGTCTGCAGTTAAAACTTCAATCTCCGCCAATGGAATCGGCTTGCCGGTTTTGGTAATCACATCGAGTTGTTTATCTCCCTTCCAGTCGAGCATATGTTCTTTTGGATTTGCCGTACTCATGACAGGGCAGGTTTCAGACATACCATAGCCGGCATGAATCTCTATTCCCAGCTCCATCGCGGCTTTGGCCAATCCTCTTGGAAGTTGCGAACCGCCGATCGTGACCTTCCAGTTCGAAAGGTCCACCTGTTTCACCTTGGGACTTTCGATGATCATCTGCAACATCGTTGGCACGCAGTGTGAAAAAGTCACTTTTTCGTTTTTAATCAAATTTAATATTTTTTCCGGTACATATTGTCCGACATAAACCTGTTTGGCTCCGAGCAGGGTTGCAACGTAGGGAAATCCCCAGGCATGGGCATGAAACATCGGCGTCAACGGCATGTAGACATCATCTGACCTGAATCGCCCGATGGTGTGGTACACGCCACATGCAAGGCCCACCGAGAGGGTATGAAGCACGAGCTGTCGGTGGGAAAAATAAACACCCTTTGGATTCCCTGTGGTGCCTGTTGTATAAAATGTCGTTGCCTTGGTATTTTCATCCAAATCAGGAAAATCATATCGGGGGGAGGCGGATTGTAACAGTTCTTCGTATTCGGTCTCCATTGTCAGCCGGGTATCCGGAGGTTGTTTATCTTCAGAGATAACCACAATTTTTTTAACCACCGCCAAATTTTGATGGATGTGCTCAAGCATGGTAATGAAATCAGCATGTATGATGATGAATTTGGCTTCGGCATGGCAGATGGTATATGAGATCTGGTCGGTCGATAATCGCCAGTTGATTGTCTGCATGACTGCGCCCATCATTGGAATCGCAAAAAAACACTCCAGATAACGGGGGCTGTCGTAATCAAATATGGCAATCGTATCTCCTTGCCGGACACCGAGTTTCTCCAGACCGCCGGCCAGCCGGTGGATCCGTTTATTCAATGTTTGGTAGGTGTAGCGTGACTTCTCTCGGTAGACTATTTCCCGATCCGGTGAATAGATGAGAGGCGTGTTGAGCAGTTTTTTTATAATGAGTGGATATTGATAGGCTTCTCCGGGTTGATAAATCATTTCTGTCACTGAATGCCTCAATTGATAAATTTGATCTCTCTACAACCTTCGGGGTCTTCTGGGTGGACAATAATAGACCGATGGTCCGCAATGTGCTGGACAAACGGTCCTTATCAGTCGTGTTTTTTTATTTTTTGGCATAGGGTTTGAAAATCGATTTTAGTCATTGAAAAACTGTGCTTCCATTTCTACCGTCAGCCCATCGCTATCCATCAATCGTTTTTCAAGCCCAAGGATCTTTGGCAGCTCGTATCTAAAGAAAAAGTGCATGGTGAACATTTTTCCCCGACGAACCAACTCCCGGATAAATTCCATCGGCGCCCGCTGCAAAGTCGCTCCTCCAAAGGTTAACAATGCACCGTCGTCGACAAGCCCCTGTTGCCCCCTCAAAACTGGTCAATACGCTCTTCATCGAATTTGCCTCCCTTTACGATCAATTACACCCGGTCCCATAAATAAGGAAAAAGTATTTAAAAACTCAATTGCACATAAAAACACTGAAAAATGAGAGGTAGCCATGTAAGTACTCAAGTTTCGCACCCCCAATGGGGCGCAGTGCCCCATCTTATGTGGATTAAATAAAATTTTCCCGCAAAAATCAGTCGATGGTCACCATGGCGTTGCGGATAACCACTCCCCGTTCGGTCCTCACCTCAATGATGTATCCACCGTCGGCCTTCCAGCCTTGGGTAGTCAGAGTGTCACCGGGGTAGACCACATCCGAAAACCGGGCTTTGAACGCCTTTAAACGGGTCACATCACCGTTTAGGAGGCCGTTAACAATCGCCCGGGTGGCGAATCCATACGTACACAGACCGTGCAGTATCGGCCGGTCAAATCCACCCCGTTTCGCGGCGGCCGGGTCGAGATGAAGCGAATTCAAGTCTCCGCTGAGCCGGTACAAAACAGCTTGATTTTCAGCCACTTTGTAAGAGAGACTAGAATCCGGCTTTACACCAGTCGGTGGATCGAGGGCCTCGGTCCCGGGGCCGGGATCTCCACCAAAACCGCCGGCACCCACATAAAATATCACCCACTCCGCATCGTAAAGACGATCACCCTTCCCGGTCCGGCCTGTGATGTGAATATGGCAAACCGCTCCCTTTCCTTTATCATAGATATGTTTTACCTCACCGGTCTGGAAAACCTTTCCTTCCAGCGAAAAGGGTCGGAAGAGTCAGATCGTCTGTTCACCATGGAGAAAAAAAGACCACTCAATCTGGTCGCCAAGATCAGGGAACGCTTCTCTGGCCGCCACCATGCAAAAGCTCGGCAACACTTTAATCCCCCCGGGGGTGTTTTCATACACGAAGTGGAGTTCGTCATGGGAGGCGCCAGCCCCCAGTGCATAAAGTGCCACATCTTTCCAGGTGTATTCAAAAACAACCGGTTCGGTTTTTTTCCGATTACGCTGAGATCCGCTACAGGCATAGTACACCTTTTGTTTTACGATGACCCTCCTTCTGCGCTCCGATCCCATCCCGGTCGCCGCTCAAATCATTCACCACGATTTCAGCGCATGCTTTGGCCATCGCTATCACCTCAGCTCTTCAGACACCACGACCCGCATCTGTCACGATAGCCACCTTTCCTTCCAAAAGCCCCATCTGATTATCTCCTTTTTTACCAATAAGATCATGACGCCGAAAATACGATCATTTCATTCTCTGTTTCTCTAAATATCATTTTCTTTTCTTCAAGGTATCGCAAGTGGGCAATGGCCTCGCCAGTGGCAAACCATTTTTGTGATACCGGGAATTCATTCCAAGAATCATATTTGATATCCCATGTCATTCCCGATGCAACCTGAAAGGGTGTCTCTGAGCGCTTGCTCAAAATGAGGAGGATTTCATCAAACCGCTTTTGGTGGTGCTCCCTCAGTTCGTCGATCCTTCCGTTATAATTTTTGAAAAGACGTCTGTGTCCGGGTAAAACCAGATCAACCTCCAATTCATAGACCTTGTCCAGGCTGGATAGATAAAGATCTAAGGGATTTTCCTCATCAGACCAACATTGAATATTTGGTGTGATATCATTCAGTATATGGTCCCCGCTGATAAATATTTTTTTCGTTGGTTCGTACAGGCAGGTGTGGCCTTTTGTGTGACCGGGGGTCTCGATGCATCTAAAGCGATAATCACCGATATTGACCGTCTCGCCATCTTTTAAAATAGACGGCTCGGGCATCCACTCCGCACTGAATTTGAATCCAGGGTGGTTATCCAGTGCGGCCCGGAGTTCATCTTCAGGAAAGCCGCTTTTTGCGGCATATTCAACTATCCAGTCCCAGCCTGTCCAGGTCTCGATGAGTTCCGCATCCGGCCGGTTAAAATACATATTATTGCCATCTGTAATCAGCCGTGAAACCAGGCCCAGGTGATCCGCATGCAAATGGGTAATAAAAAAGTCGCTCTTTTTCAAATCAACACCCAGCTCGCCCAAATTCTTTTGCATGGCCTCGTAGCATTCGTTTCGATTGAGTCCGGTATCGATGACTAAATTTCTATCCACATCCCGTATCACGTATGAGTTGAGATATTTTAATGGGCTGTCCGGGAGGGGAATTTTAATTCGAAATAGATTAGGAAAAACTTCTTCTGTCATGTAATGACTCCTTTCCTTAATGTCTTAGGACTTTTAATTTTAGGAAGATCGGTCAGATGCCTTGGGTTTAAAAACCACGGCCGGCTTGATTCTTTCAGCATACTTGAATCCTTCGACCGCCTTGATACCACCGTATTTTTTTTCCAAATCGACCAACAGTCCGGCGTCCAGCGCCCTGACCGGGCAGGCTTCGATGCAGGTGGGTAGTTTGCCTTGAATAAATCGGTCCATACAAAAGTTACATTTGCGCATTTTAGCCCCTTTTTCCGGGCCAAATTGTGGGGCATCATAGGGACATGCCTTATGGCATTTTTCGTCACATTCCATATTGCCCAGGCAGGTTTCACTCTCCACGAGTACAATACCGTCATCTTTCCTTTTGGTAATCGCATCCACGGGGCATGCCGGGATACATACCGGGTCCAAGCAGTGCCAGCAGGGGGCAACCCTGTAACTGACAAACACGTCCGGAAATTTACCTTTTTCCGTATATAGAATCCGCATCCAATTTTCCGGCCCGGCCGAAATGTCGTGCCAATCCTTGCAGGCCACACGGCAGGCGCTGCAGCCTGTGCATCGGGTCTGATCGAAGAAAAAACCGATCTGCATGATATATCCTCCTTTAAGCCCTTTGAACCTGGACGAGACTTGAATTCATCACTGCTGCTCCGCCATCAGAATACGCATCGTTGGTCAATGTGTTGGCACAGGCACCCCTGTCAATGCCATTTTCATCCGGCGCATACCAGGCACCCTCAAAGATGCAGATGACCCCGGGGATGATCCGTTCAGTCACCCATGCAGGGATCGCCACCTTGCCGCGGTCGTTGAAAACATATATTTCATCTCCATCCCCGACACCCCGAGGGTCAGCGTCAATAGGGTTGATCCAGGCCCGATGGGCTTCAACCTCCCTGAGCCATTCCACGTTGTACAATTCGGAATGCACCCTGTTTTTGGCGTGGGGCGTCAAAAGCTGGAGTGGATATTGCTCGATCAATGGATCGTTTCGGTCTTCCGGCGTACTCATGTATTTGGGAATGGGGGGACAAAGGGGATTGTTGAGATCCGCCACGCGTTGGGAGTAAATTTCAATTTTGCCCGAAGGCGTATCAAAGGGATGGTTTTCAGGATCTTCGATCTGCTCTTGAAAAGCCACAATCGGTTTGGGCAGCTTAATCCGATGAATCCCGTCTTTCTTGAATTCATCGTATCCTTTTATATGTTTTTGGTACTCCGGATTCAACTCCACCAGCATCTTTAGCCATTCTTTCTCCGTATGGGGATTGAAGTCTTTTATGCTCAAACGTTCGGCCAGTTCACTTGCGATATCTAAATCTGATTTGCATTCGCCAAGGGGCTCCAGGGCTCGATTGACAAAGGCGAAATATGGACCCGAGGGCCAGGGCATTGTCAAATCACTTCTTTCCGCTGCGCTGGTCACCGGCAAAACCAGATCGGCATATCGGGCCTGGGCGGTCATAAACAGTTCGTTTACACAAAAAAACTCGAGCTTTTGAAGCGCTTTTGCCGCTTTGTTGCTGTTGCCGGTCTGGTTCAGGTAATTGTTGCACATCGACCAAGCCATTTTGATGTCTGCAGGAGAACCGCCTGCTTTTCCCCGCAGGATGGCGTCGAATATTTTATTGACGTGAATCCGCTTGACAACACGGAGCCTGATATCAAGCGTTCCCTTTACCCGGGGACCATCCAGTTCAAAAGGATTTTTCCCAGGAGGAATTGAAGACATCCGGAACATGTGCCCCACCGGAATCCCCATCAGGCCGCCACCGGCGCTTCCACCCAACCGGCCGACGTTTCCTGTCATCGCGCACAATGTGGCTGCACACCGGTTATACTGCTCACCCATGGCGCTTCGGGCCGGACCCTGGCAGTCCATCAGAGCGACCGGCTCGGTGGTGGCATACTCACGGGCCAGGTCCTCGATGGCCGCCGCATCTACACCCGATATCTCCGCAGCCCAGGACGGGGTTTTGTTCACCCCATCCTCCTGACCCAAGACGTAGGCCTTAAACTTGTCAAACCCAACCGTGTATCTGTCAAGAAAGGCCTGGTCGTGAAGGTTTTCTTTAATCATGACATTCGCCATTGCCACCATAACTGCCGTGTCTGTTCCAGGTCGGATCGGAATCCATTTATCGGCCAGTGTGGCAGCGGTATCATGGTACCGCGGATCGATTGCAATAATCTTGGCGCCGTTCTCTTTCGCCTTTATCAAATGGTACATGGTGTTTGTACCCGAGATCATCCGGGCCGGATCCCACCCCCACAAAATGATCATCTTGGAGTTGAGCAGGTCTTCCCGACTGTTGCCGACCATTACGGAACCATATTGGGTTAGGGAGGCCCAGACCGCGCCTTCGGAAGAAAGGTTCCCATAGTGAGTCACAAACCCGCCAAATTGGGCCAAAAGCCTGGCAGCGGCATTTCCGCCGTTATGAAGACTGCCCAAATAGCCGCCACCGGTTGCAAGGAGGATCCCCTCGTTCCCATAAGTCTCTTTCACTCGGGTGAGTTCACCGGCCAATATCTGATACGCTTCATCCCAGGAAATCCGTTCAAATTCCCCTGAGCCCTTTGCACCGATCCTTTTTTGCGGATAGAGGAGCCGTTCCGGGTGGTGGACCATCTGACGATAGGCCCGGCACCTCAGGCAGGTCCTGAGCTGTTCCGGTTCCTCAGCATCGTCCCCCTCGACCCGGATGATCCGGTTGTTTTTGACATGCAGCCTTAGCGGACATCTCCCCCCGCAATCTAAAGTGCAGGTGGCACGGACAATCTTTACATCGCCATCAATAGAATTGGTACTTTGAAAATTCATTTTCGTCTCCCCGGCACCGCACCCTCAGTTTTGAATCGTGCCTGATTTTCCCCAAGTGGCTAATCGATCCGGATGTTTTTCAATATCGACTCAATTAATTCACTCGCCAAATGAGGTATTGCCTGGATCACTGTTACAGACAATATTGTGTCGGCTCACTAATATTTAAGCACGCTTCTATCACGGCCTCTGATTTAAATAACTTCCCTTGAAGTGTCAAGTTTATAAATGGATCGGCATGACCGGCGGCAACAATGTATTTTATTCCGGACGCGGTCCAACAGGTTGACCGGCTGACTATTCATAAATTTTTTTGATTTTTAGTCAGTTATTATTTAGCCTGTCATTCTCTAAATCAAAAAATAATATTTTTTTCAAAATTCGTTTTGAAGATATTTATCTGGCCCGCTCCAAAAAAAATATCCTACAATTATAATTTTTGCGACGAATATCAATTTATTTAACATTTTATAAAGATATCGTTCAAATATCAGCTTTAAAAAAGAATGAAATCTGGATTTGGATGAGTCTGAAAATCTTGCGGCGGCAGTTAGAGTATGTGTTCTTGAAGAAGCCATAATAAAAATAAGATATATAGTAATAGCCGGTTTAAGCGGTTTTGAAACTTTAATCTGTTCGGAAACCAGCACGTGCAGGTGAGGATGGAACGCTAAAAAATCCCCGAACGTCTGTATGGCTACAACAGCTCCACAAACCGCCTTTTGCTCCCGCACGCCGGTTGTATAAAAGGCTTTCAGAGCCTTCCAACCACAGCGGCTGAGGTCGGAAAGCAGCTTTCGGTCGTAAAGAAAATACCGCCGCAGGATTTTGGGTATGCTCAACACCACATGCCGATGCGGTAAATCTTCATGGACCCGCCCGCGTGCACGTCTCCGGGCAACAAAATTTCGGTGACTGTCGAAGGGATCGGTACATTAACCAACACCGTAAGAGAGAGAACGGAACTTACGCCGTCCCCCTATCCTTCTACCTGACGAAGATCCTGCACCTGGATTTGGGCTCCGGCAGACAACTCCTCCACCCCCTCGGAAATCACGATTAGCGCATTTTTCCGGGCCATGGACTGTAGCCGGCTTCTCAGCTTTGCCGGCCGCACCACGAGCTGCCCCTCCTCCGTCGTCAACGCCGCATGGATGAACTGAGTCCAATCGGACTGGCCTCGCACGACCCCGTCAAGTCGGGCCTCCACCGTCGAAAACGCCGGCCCCGGCAGCCCCTGCATCTTCAGAATCCCGGGCAAAGCAAGCTGCAGAAATGCTATCTCGCACGAAGGGGGGCCGCCGGGAAGACAGAACATCGGCTTGCGGCCGAGCAGCCCGAACCCGATGCCCTTTCCCGGCCCCATACGCACCCGATGGTAGATGCCTTCCCAGCCTGCGGACTCCATCACCGCAATGATGAGGTCCCGCTCACTAGTCCACGCTCCGCCGCTGGTGATCAACACGTCCGCATCCGCGGCCAGACTGGCGACTGCGGCCTCGATCTTCGTTCTGTCGTCGCCAGCGATCGCCGCAAAAGTTTGCAAACCCCGCTGGGCCAGCCAGGCACACACCTCGGTGAGGTTACTGGCGTACAGCTTCCCATGCGGCAACTTCTTTCCCGGCGCCACGATCTCATCTCCGGTCGCAAACACACCGACGCGTGGCCGGCGATAGACCGGCGCCGACTCGAAGCCTGCACAGGCCATGAGGCCCGCCAGAGGCGCAGACACGCGCTCTCCCACATGCGCCACCACCTCCCCCTTTCTGACGTCCGTCCCCTTTAGCAGGACGTTTCTGCCCGCCTCGGCGATGGCCAGGCACAGAACGGTTTCTCCCTCCTTTCGCACAAACTCTTCGGCCAGCACCGCATCCGATCCTTCCGGTATCTCCGCTCCGGTTGTGGCCCTCACGGCAACACCGGAGGAAACCTCAAAGCTACCTTCCCCGCCGGCAGTAACCGCCCCGCGGACTCGCAACCGAACCGGAGCATCCCGTCCAGCTTCGGCAAGATCCGCGGACAACACCGCATATCCGTCCTTCAGCGAACCGTCGATAGAAGGAGAGTCAACCAGAGAAACCACGTCCCGGGCGAGCACCCGGCCGGCCAGCTGCGCCAGGGCCACCTCCTCAGCATCCAGCAGGGGTACCCGGGCCAAAGTCAGTTGCAGAGCTTCTTCATATCCGATGAACGTTTTCATGGCTGAAGTTCACCACGGATGCTCGCCCGGGACAAGAAGTATCTATCTGTCGTTGAGCGAGCAGACCGCAGTGCCCGATTGCGAGAGCCTGTGCCACTACCTGATCCACGAATGCGGACGATACGGCACATGGTATGGTGAGCAGTCAAGCAACGGCAAGTAGGACTGTCTTGACGGCGGGTCTGCTTCGGCGGCAGCGATTGCCGCTGGTCCAATTGAATTGAATTGATAAGAACTCGCTTTTTGAGATCGGGTAGATTGAAATTTTGTAATTGTGTATGAAAATCATGCAAACCGCAACATATTAAAACCCATCGTTTGCGGTGACAATTGAGACTCCAGTATCAACGGAGAAGCTATTTGTCAACCGTTACTTTTTACAAATTTTAGTCAACTTAAGAAAATTACGGGTATTTTAGACAAAGGCCCCTGTTGATCTCTCGACGGGCTTGATGCTAAAAGCAGGCTTCGGCTGGGCAGTCAGGATCGATCAGGTAGTCATCCACGGAAGGGATGGGGTATGAATCCGGAATGAAGGGTGGAGCATTAGCCTTTGGGCGGGGTTTGAGCTTTACCTCCCATATCCCAAGATGCTTC
>Ga0187833_10003437_pt1 | contig 16062 bp, 15 predicted proteins | sample ETNtaG_37_FD_167968 | JGI IMG/M metagenome (GOLD analysis project Ga0187833, IMG submission 167968) | Marine microbial and viral communities from oxygen minimum zone, Eastern Pacific Ocean - ETNP2014_SV_400_PacBio MetaG (Illumina Assembly) | ecosystem: Environmental > Aquatic > Marine > Hypoxic...
ATTGCGTGAGTAAACGCCTCCAAATCGGTTGAATTATCCTGCGAAATCGCTACAGGTCTAAGGAATGGGACATCCGCACCATACTTACGGGCAATTTCAGCATAGACGGGGCTATCGGTGCTGACAACAACTCTATCAATCAAGTCCGAAGATAATCCATGTTCGATCGAATGAGCTATCAATGGCTTTTCTGAAAATAACCTTATATTTTTATTTTCAATAGATTTTGATCCACTGCGCGCAGGAATCAGGGCCAAAATCTCTAATTTTTTCTGTAGCGAAAACAATTGTGAGCTCATTATATTACGTACTACATCGAGTTGTAATTTCCACTTCCCACTTACTATTTTATTCTGGTTTGGTCAACCTATTGATGGTATCTGCTACTATAAGGCTCGCCTCGTTACGGTCCTTCCCCCTCCGGTCACCTTGCAACGGCAATCGCTCCCGGTATTTTTCAGGTATCTGCAGCTTGCCACTGACGTAATCCGAGAAAGAATCATATAGTTCAGCAAGACGTTCCAGAGTGATATTCGAGTTTCGTATTGTAGAGTGTTGGCGAAACGAAACATCAGTAGACATGCCTTTAAAACCTGGCTTGTCAAGAACGTCAATCAAGCCGAGCTTAACTACCGCACGGTGAATCTCAGTACCAATATACGGCGCTACTAGAGAAACACTAAAACTCTTCGGTTGAATATATTGGATCAACTTGACGGACTCAAATATATCCTCTTCACACTCACCTGGAATACCCATCATGATGTTTGCAGTAGTGCGGATCCCATAGTCATGGATCATGTCAAAAGCATTTTTCATGTACTTATTAGCTTGTCGGCGTTTGAGAATATTTTGTCTGAGCCATTCACCTCCCGCTTCTACTCCGAGCCCGATTCCATCACAACCGGTGTCCACAAGCAATTGTAGTGTCCTGGGGTTGATAAATTCCACTGATGTAGCAATCCAATATGGCAAATTTATTTCGGTCATCCATGCATCCTTGAATTCTTCAGACCACTGGATAAATTTTTGCTCTGACATTAAAAGGAAATTGTCATCGCAGAAAATGATGCGTTTCAGGTCGTACTTGTCTTTATGATACTTTATTTCCTCTATTGCTAAACGCGGAGATTTGCGGCGAAAATAATTTCCGGACGCCTTGAGACTACGCTTTATCGTATGATTCACGCAGTAAGTGCATTGATATGGACAACCACGTGACATTTCGAAATAACCTGTCCAATACAGTACCCCATCATACGGTTTATAGAAGTGACGGCGATCCCATAATTCCACGTTTTGGACGGGAACCGCATCCATATCAAGGAACTGGCGCAATGTGTTGTTGCAGGCTTGACCATTCACCTTGTACCAAAGATTTCGTACACTCTCGAAGGCTCCGCTGTTCCGCTCTATAAGATCACAAAGCTCAACAACGACCTCCTCCCCTTCACCCTGAACCAGGAAGTCAATGCGAGGGTTCTCAATCAGAACATCAGGGGCCGCAGAAGGCGTTGGGCCGCCTACAATCACAGGGATGGATGAGTTGTATGTTTTTACCACATGCAGAAGTGAGTCAGCCCATTTGTAGTTATCCTCTACGATGCTCATAATGACAACATCAGGGTTGAATTGCTTGAGTTTTGCCAACAGGCGCTCACAAATCTCTTCTTCGGAAAGTGACTCGTACATAATTGCTGGCATTCCATCACATGTGGAGAGTTCCGAGCTAAGGGCGCTGTCAGGCACAAGAATAGACTCCACGCCTTTAACAAAATTGGCACGTATTCGCGTATCATCATCGCTGTTTGATTCCTGGAGAAAAGTGGTGTCAAAAAGACCCAGTTCATGGCCCGCATTCTGCAGCACTGTCATAATGATGGCCAAACCGGTAGGGATCCTTCCAGAACCATTTGCATTTGGGTAAATGGCAAGTATTTTCATCGTTTAATACCTTTGCATAACTTTATACTTATAGTAGTCGAATTTTGTTCTTTTCAGATCGCTCAATATCAAAACAATGTCCGTTCGATTCTTTTTGTGAGTTTTTAAATCATCTTGTAATATATAACAGGTGTTGCACAAACTGGAAACCCTTTAGTTTTGTTGATTTGGCGACAAAGTTTGGTTTCAAGAAAGCCTTCCATCCCCGCCTTTCTTGAAATAAATGATTTCGTAACAAAAAAAAACAGTGGAAATATGATTTTCAGTGTCCATCATCTTTGACATCTCCAAATTTTTCAAAATACTCTTGTTTTAACTCCTCCCAAATTCTATCACCTTCCGGAGTATTATCCTCGGCTTTTTCAATATCATTGTATCTGTTTAAAGGTAATTTTACGTATAGATTAAAGGTTCTGGCTTTACCATAGATCTGCTCTTTAGTAAAATCAGGCATGTTCAGTATAGACCCTTCAGAATTAGCCGGAGCAATAGAATCATCTTTCATATGGCCGAGTTTAACTGCTAATTCTCTTAACGGAGTACCATGAAATGGCGTAAAAATTGAGCAACTGGCTGTATACGGTTGTATAATGCGGTTGAGCTTAACAGTGTCCATGTGTAATTCAGGTGTTTCACCGGGAAAACCAACGATGTTTGCTAAACCGCATTGTACGTCATAGCTCTGTAAAATCTTTGTTTGCTCAATAGCTTTTTTATTTGAGTAGACACGATTTACAACTTTCCTTCTGAAGTTTTCATTTCCATGTTCTATTCCCATATTTATCTTGTGGAGCCCTGCATCGACCAATCGTTTAAATTTGTATTCATCTAAAGTGGTTGGATATGTTTGGCAAAAGAAAGGTAATTTTATATCTGCATATGCCTCACAGAACTCATCTATTTCCTGCCTGGAATATGCAAAAAAGTTATCAGCCCAAAAGAAAATATACTCGGCCTTCATTTCACCAGCAAAGTATCTGACATCTTCCATAACTTTACTTATTGTCTTTTTCCTGAAATATGATTGGCCGGTTTCACTTTTGTACATACTATTCTGAAGCGGCGAGTTGCAAAATGTACATGCTAAAGGACATCCCCTATGCGTCTCAACTGGAAACATTCTATATATATTGCCGGACATTGCTCTATAAAAACGGCTATCTTCATATATTGAAGCATCAAATCCAGGAAGATCGTCAAGGTTTACCGGAGGTGCTACTGGGTTCTTAATTACCTGCCCTTTCTCCTTTGTCCAGATACCCGGTAAGTCAGCAGTTCTTTCTCCATTTGCCAAACGTTTGACCAAAGGCACTATTGTATTCTCTCCTTCACCAACACATATCATGTCAATTTCATCGTATGAAATTGCTAATTCGGAAGCATAGGTTGCAAAAACTCCTCCTAATACATGTGGAACACCTAAATCTCGTACACTCTTTAAAACTTCTCTTGTAAAGAAAATGGTACTTTCCGTGCATGATACAAGCAGGACATGCGGTTGAAAATCTTCTAATTCACACCTGAAATCGGAAAAAAGCTGAGCCTTGGTTTTAGGTTTCCTTAGATATTTCTTTAATTGAGATTCATCACTTCTTTTTGCGCCAAGAGAAACTTCTTGTATGTATTTATTGGCATCTGTATAGGTTTCAGAAACGTCATAAAAAGTTGTGTCAAAAAAACGCATATCAATATTATGTTGTTTAAATATTGCATAAAACAGTGACACAACCGGCTGTACAAGACTCATATTCCTGGGATTAGGATTTATAAACATTACTTTAATATTATTCATATCCTTATGATTTCAGAATAGGAATATCCTTTCATCCGTTTGCTCATCAAAAGCACGCAATTCCTTTTTAACCTGATTTTTGTATGTCATTAGTTGCCTTTTTGATATTCCTGACTACACAGATTACTCGATCGATTCAATTCAAGCGTTAAACAACACCCTTTCCAATTTTCCTATAAGCTTTTCATGTCGTCCTAATTGCCCTAAATATCCGTGAATATTGATATTTGGCAGCCTAGAAAGGTGATAACCATAATAATAATTTACTATCGCTGTCTCAAAAATATAGCTTGTACGTTTAATATCCTCTTTCAATTGATTATTCAGGCTAAAATATAATTGCCAATAACTCATGGAATCAGGAGATGAGCCAAGATAATAATCCCATCCATAAACATTTATTTTTTCAGCAAAATAAGACAGAGAGATGATCCCATGAATGCCTGAACTAAGCGGAACCCATAAACAATCTGGTGGTTTAGGTAAACCATAGTAAAGGTTTTCTAAAATTGATATTTGTTTACATGTGCCATCATCAACAAATTGATTATACCAAGGCGTCTCCTTATGAGAGAAACCGGAAGGAGTAATATTACCATCATAATCCATCAAACATATCTCATTATGTATTACCTTATGACCTAACTTTGCAAGCCTTATAGCAACCTCTGCCCTGCCCATTACATAAGTAACCTCCTCTTTAGTTTGCACCGACTCCCAAAAGCTTACCAGGAATGTCGGAAGGTCCGACAATTTATCAAGCTGCTTAATATCAAAACTTGACCCTCTAAGAACAATATTTGCCTCTTTCATTCTTGGGATATCGCTTGTTCTTGACTCAACTAGCTCACAAGGGATAATTGGTCTGTCACTAACTCGATAACGCCTTTCTTTATATGGCAACATTTTTCTTGTAGAAAATCTATAAGCCTGCTCCGGCCAGAAATGCACCAGAAACATCATCACTAATATATCAAAGAAATGCCTGACTCTACACCGAAGGCTGTGAATGGAATAAAGCTCGAATTTGATTCTTTTAATAAAATAGTCGATAGGATTGCTTAATATTCTAGAGATTTTCTTATAGACATAAGACCTATTCAAGAAAATCTTACAAGTTACAATGTACGGCCACATCTTTTTTTCTAGTACTCTTCCTGGCTGTTCTGAAATAGCTAAAAATAGCTCAGCTTTACAATCTGCATAAGAATACTTTCCTTTAACATCACAAGATGTATACCATTTGCTTGATAGCCACCGATTGAAAACATCCTTTTGTTTTTTGCCAAAAAGAGTTATCTTATGGGCATTAGTCGCATACTTAGAAAATATTTCTAACAATATTTCCCTCTTTTGTTCAGACTGATTAGAGTCAACTTCAGAATCATTAACAATTATTACCGTAAGATTATCTAAAGCTATTTTTCTCAAGTACTCTATACATAAAGCGTTATTTACAGAATAACTTGAGACATATATGAATCGCTGAACACCACAATCCTTAGCATTATCAACCATAGCAATAAATGCATCGTAATCAAATTTAGAATCATGCTCACTAACGGTTTGTGCAAAGTATATAATAACATTAGATCCTGCAACTATTTCCTTGAACTTCTCTTTATTGCCAGGATCATCATCTATGATGCTCAAATTCTCATTACAAATTGTATTCTTATCAGAAAAGCTAAAAATATCATTCCGGTATAAATATCCCTCTTGAGCCTTAACAGTATGCCTGGCCTTAAGACACTTGCGAACCAGCACAGCTCCAGTATATGTTGGATTTCCAGTTATTAATATATTCCGTAACTTCATCTAATATTTAAGTTTGGCGATCTCCACGAAATTGAACATTTTTGTTGATATAGAGGTCCTTTGTAACTTTGCGCATTTCAACAAGCCATGATCTATGAAAGTTTTCCATCAACTTTAAATTTGCATCCATCAAACACAAATGAAATTCATCATCACTCATGTCAGTAAAATTAACAGATAGTAAATCAGAGTTAATATGTTTGTTCTCATAGAAGTCTTCAACATCTTTTAACAGCCCCTTTTCAATAGCATAGTAATACAGCGGGGACCCCGGATAAGGCGTGACCGACCTGATGGTACGCATTTGAACCCCATCATCGTATTTCAACAGGAACTCCACCCCTTTTTTTAATGTTTTGTAATTATCACCTATATTACCAAATATAATATTAAGACCGGGGCTTATTCCAACCTTCAAAGTATTTTCGACTCCTTTTATTTTTGAGTAGTCGTTAACCCCTTTTTAATATTCTTCAATACCTCATCGTCCATGGCTTCTATTCCGTAATTTATGAAAGTGCATCCTGCCTTTTTCATTAACTCCAAGAGATCGAGTTTTGCGAAATTCAATCTGCCATTGCAGTTCCATTTAATATTCAAGCTAGCGCTAATAAAATCCTCACAAAGGTCTGCCGTCCTTTTTGACGAGGACACCAAAAGCTCATCATCAAAGTTGATATATGTGATACCATAGTCTCTTTTTAATAGCTTTATCTCCTCAATTATACTCTCCGAGCTTCTTGACCTTATTCCCTCATCCATCCTGTAGCAAAAGCCGCACTGAAATCGGCATCCCCTTCCGGATATCATCGGCATTACAAAATCTGTATTGGTTGCATGAGGTTCTCTGAGAAGCCTGTAATATTTTATTGGAAACAAACTATATGCTGGAAAAGGTATGGTGTTGTTATCTTTTATTAAAGGCCGTCTCTCGTTGATATAAACTTTTTCTCCTTCACGGTATGCTATTCCCTTAACCTTTGATAGTGGGTTTCTATTGCTTAGAGAATCAAGCAGGTCAACAACCGTCTCTTCTCCCTCGCCCATAACGATCGCGTCAGCACCTGTCTTCCTAAGAAAAAACGCTGGCTCAGGCGAGGGGCCATGTCCACCGATAACATAAAAAGGTCTATTTCTTGACTTATTAATTGCCTCCGACAGTATTAAAATCCTTCTGTATTGAAAATACCCTGCAATCAGACTTATTCCTATAATATCAATTTTTTTTGTCTAAGTATTCAGTAAGGTGTTCATCAGGGTAATGATGCATATCTTGACTGTAAACCTCTACATCATAACCATTTTTTATTAACACTGCAGCGATATAGGCAAGACTTTGAGGAAAGTAGCGAATAAAAGAAACATCGTCATAAACCACGAGTAAGACTCTCATTTTTCTTTATTCTTTCTGGCTACCACAATCATGGTGTCGCTAACGTTGTTTTTATCGAAGACTTTCTGGAATGTATTATAATTATCAAGCAAGAAATTAAAGGGTTTTGAAGAGTTAAAAGAAGGGATATGCAAACACATCGTAGAAAGAAGTTCGTAGAAATCCAGCCCTATTCCCCATAATAAAAGCGGCTCAAAATTAGCGTCATGTAACATCTTCAAAAGAGACTTCTTCGAAAAAACACTTCGTTGTAATGGATTCAAATACCTGAGAGATGTATTAGGACAAATTTTTATCAACTCACACGCAAAAGAATCATACCTTGGTTGATCAATAATTACTACCCCTTCATTATTTAACATATCATTAATAGTACGTATATGATCTGTAGGATTACTAATCATATCTAAATATCCAATCATGCTAACAACATCATATTTTTCGTCTTTGTGTTTTTCTTTATAATGATAAAGGTCGGCCTGCTCAACATTGAGACCGTATCTCTTTGCCATTTCACAACCGGGATTGCTAATATCAAATCCGTAAGCATCAAAACCTATGGATTTAACGTAATAGAGAAGCTCACCTGCACCGCAAGCAACATCTAACCACTTCCCTTTGCTATCCACAAATTTAAGGACCTCATCAACCTTAGGTTTATTAACGCATTCAAGTCTATAACGAAACTGTTCATCATCTACATGAAGACTAACAAAGGTGTCCTTTTTGAAGAAAGTGATAATGTCCTGTTCATCGATCATATACTTCTGATATAAATGTCCACAATTAGGACACTCAATGAAATCAACGCCATAGACTGTTGCCACAAGATTTGAGTTATCACTGTTACCACAAATAAGGCATGCTGAAGATAGTATACGCTTGAATTTAAGCAAAATAGACGCAACATCCTGCCAGTTCCTTTGTTCCAATTCAAAGGAAGATATAGCTCTGCTCTTTAAGGCTTTAGGATCAACAGGCTTATGTATTTTTGTCTCCATATTTACACTTACCAAGAAACAGTTTTTAGCACCCCTGGCAAATTAAACATATGGGTTCCTTGTCATCGAGAAGGTTTTCTCTAATAAATTTCATCTTTTCAGAATTCCAAGCCTCTTTAATGGTCATATCTGAAATATTACCAATAATCAATTCCTTCCCTGGAAAAGCACAACAAGGCAAAATGTCTCCATTAGCAATTATTGATAATCTTCTAAACGGCTCAATACAGCTCCACTTCTTATTCTTAGAGTCTTCATACTCGCGCTTATTAAACTCTGTTAGTATTTGTATATCAACTATATCGACCTTGTCAGTCCAAAAAACTTTAAACATCTCCATTTCATGGCGATTTTCATCTGTCTCAACAAATGATACCCTGATAATGGGAAGGAATGATTTTCTATATCTCTTTTCTTCGATAAAGGTTAAAAGATTTTCTACTACCTCCTGATACCCTTTTCCTCTAAGAATAGAATATGTCTCATCGCTAAACGCGTCAATAGACACATAAAGATTAACAAGCCTTGATTCGAAAACTTCATCAATAAACTTGCCTAGTAAAAGCCCATTAGTGACTAGCCGCAAATCAACGACTCCTGAGGTGGAAAATCTTTTTATTATTTCAAAAATATTTTTATACAGGAGCGGTTCTCCCCATGCAATGTTAATTGAATACAGCCCATGCATAGTCGTCTGCTCAATAACTTTATCAATAATATCCTCGTCCATTTTCCCCCCTGTATTTACACTATAGGGAATGTCTGGATGCATTATTTTATTTCTTGCACAGAAAACACAACTTTGGTTACATCGATCAACAAATTCTAAATCAATATGTACGGGAAAAGCTGGAATGGCATTTGGCCCAGCTTTATTCCATGCGTCCCTATACCGTCTGAACCTGTCCCCCAACAAATCAGCTAGGAATTCATTTATGTCTCTGCCTGTTGTCCGTCTAGTTGCACCCGAATTTAATTTTTCTATTTTCACTAAGCGTATTTAACCATATTTCCATATTCACAATCTGCCATATAAACATCATGTGATTATCCTTAGGGAGGTTTGACGAAACAATTTCACAATGTTCGTCTATAATCTTATTTACATTCTCCAGATTATAAATGCCACGCTCACGAAATGAACGGGAGCTTACCATGTCCATCAAACATTCTTTACCCTTCCCTGAAAACCACACATGAGCCGGGGCATTCCAACCAGACTTACTTACTCTTACTCTTGTTTTTTCAGGCAAAATACCTCTCATCGCCTCTCTGAGCAAATACTTAGTTATTCCGTTACGAATTTTCATTGTCCCCGGTATTCTAAACATAAACTCAACTAAGCGATGGTCAAAAAAAGGCAAGAAATTGTCAATACTATAAGCTGATGTTTGTCTATCTTCTGCACGCAAACAACAAGGAATTGTTTCAAAAAATATATCCTGATATGTCCTATTCTTCAAATAACTATTAAAAGCATGCTCCATATTAGGATCAAATTCCTTAAGATCAAAATAATCAGGGTCAATCGCATCTGCGTATCGTTCGAGACGAGAACGGTCAGCAATACATTCTCCTGGATTATTTTGATTTACAAGTCTAGATAATCCATCATTAACTACATTAAAACTCTTCTTAAAGATCGAGTGATCATGATATTTGATCCAAGATGAAATTTCTGATTTTAATTGATCACACTCTCCTGTATATTTCAAGTCGGCAAAATAATACATGAAATGTTCATATTCACCGGCATTAAGTTCATCACCGCCAAGGCCTCCGAACAGACTTCCAAACCCTTTTGAAGACACATCACCACATAGCAAATAATGTGACAGCCATGTAACTGTTGGCACAGGTTCATCATGTATTGCAATCATTTTCTCAACCGTTGATAAAACATCTGGAACATCTATCTTAATCTTATTCCAAGTATCTACTGTCATATCCAACATATCAACGATCTCATTTGACTCGTCATATGTTTTATCTTCATACACCGTAGAAAAAGCATCGTACTTTTTACCAGAAAGATACACCGACGATGCTAGAACTGACGAAGAATCCATTCCTCCAGATAAAGTAAATGATGGCTTCTTCGCTGGTTTTAATCTTAAAGACACTGCATCTAGGAGAAGGTCTCGATATCTCTGTGCAAGTTCATCCTCTGATTCATTAAAGTTAGGAACATCTTCAAGTTTCCAATATCTAACATTTTTCAATTTCCCATTCTGTAAACATAGTAGATGTGAAGCAGGTAATTGGAATATATCTCTATAAGGTGACTGGTCAGGGTTATTATCAAAGTATCGGTAATGACAACCTGCAAAAAGACCAACAAACCGATGATTTACCTCTGTGCTTACTCCTGGTAAAGTTAATAATGCTGACAGTCTTGAAGCAAAAGCAAAAAAACCATTATTGTGAAAAAAATAAAATGGTTTGAGTCCAAAACGGTCTCTTGCAACCCAAATTTCATTAGTTATTAGGTCATAAACAGCTATGGCAAAATCACCATTTATTTTTCTTAAAGCCTCTTCAAATCCTAAGCGTTTATATAAACTAGAAAAAATAGTTGCATCATTCTCAGAATTATCAAATTCATTACGATTATAAATATGTCCATCTAAAACACAAAGCACATCATTCTCTTCTGAAGCATTCGGTGTAAGCCAACCACACCAATTAAACGAACTATCACCAGAATCAAGATATACATTCTTCCATCCAGAATGAATTTGTTTAGCTACCATTTGAGATAACACAAAATCTCTATATTCCCTACCACTTTTACTTACAATTCCAGCTATTCTTGACATTACTCAGAGTCCCTTTTTCTTTTCTTCTAAATCCCATTCATCTAACCAGCATATAATTTTTGAGTTAAAATCACTCAGATATTTTTTAAATAAATCCATTTTTTCAACCTCGACAAGATTTAAAAATGTTCCTGGAGGATTACTTGCATAACTTACAACTAATGCCGTCTTGAACCCCTTCTTTTTCAAATTGCAATTTAACGAATTTGACAAATAAAAGCCCCACTCCTTCTTTACAATATCATTCTTTTTCCCTGATTTTGTTTTAAAAGTTAGCTGTTCATTATCTTCAAGGACAACCTCCCCAATGTCCTTTAAAATAATGTCCTCATGAGGATTAAAGACTCTTGGAGGTTCATTAATTTTTAATTCCATTTACACCCTCTCTAGGTAATGATTAAATTACAAATCTATTATAATTATTAAAGCTCTTCGTAAAACTCTTCCATGATATCTGGTTCACTCTTGTAAAAGCTTCCATTTGGAGCAAGCAAAAGCCAGTCATATTTATTAAGTTTTATCTCTCCCTCTGGTGTCGGTATGACAACACATGTATTCCCCTTTTCATCCCGGTCTTCTCTCGCCTTCGGACAAAATTCGAAAACCTCATCAGAGCCAAGAAATTGAACGGCTTGTACTTTCACAGGTTTCTTTCTGAACCATTTAACCATGTTCATCCCCCACACTTATTTGATTGCATACACCGACCACATACTTTGCATATACTCTGAATATCCTCTTTTCTCAGCTTCACAAGACGGCAAATAGTACGTTATTAAACAAGGATCTATTTCACTAAAACCACTTAATAATTCACTAATTTCTTCTTTTGTAAAGAAATGACAAACGCCAAGATTCGTCAAATATATCTTTGACTTTCCCTCCTCAAGTAAAAGTGTTCCTGGATCATCTTCCTGTTGTTGAGAATGTTTTTCTTGAAAAACAGAATGCCCTCGATCAAGCATGTAGCCTACAAATAGTCCTCCTGGCTTAAGTACACGCTTGACTTCAGAAAATGCTTTATGTCTCTCTTCTTTCGTTAAATGCTGAAAAACACATGCTTCAAAAATACCGTCAATAGATTCTTCCTCAAAAGGAATATCGACTACAGATGACTCAACTAGTTTATCAATCTTCTCAGATAACCCTGAATGCTCAAGATTTTTACGGCATAATGCCAAAGCTGTAGGTGAAATATCGACACCACTAACATTTATACCTTTCTGAGCTAACCATATTAAATTAGGTCCAGTACCACATCCCATTTCAAGAAAATTAAGCTTTGATAATTCGTCATCAGAAAAGCGATCACGAAAATAGTACGACGCATTCCGTACAATAGCTTCAACGGGAGCTGTATTGTAAGCCTGCCTAAGAATCTGTTCATTAAATGACTGTTCCCAGTTAACTTTTGCCCTTTTACTTTTATACATTTTTATCTTTATTCATTTATTTCTTATAAGGTATCATAAAAGCACGTAACGAATATTTTGAACTTGGTTCCTTCTTTCGTTCTATTTTTTTCAATGTAAACCCTGCCAATTGTATTAGCTTTTTAAAAGACTTCTCACTAAATACATGAATATGATCAATGGCAAATTCTTCCCTTTCCTTTCCATTAAAAGATGCTGTCTCACCATCAGGAAGTTCAACATAAACAAACCCATTTGAATTAAGAGATTGCCTACTTTTATTTAACAAATCAACCGGATTCTTAACATGTTCTAAAACACGATTAAATGTTATAACATCATACATACCAAAATCATTCATCTTTAAGAAATCACCACAAAAAGCTTTTACCTGAACAACTCCCTTGGCATGTTTTACCGCTCTTGGATCTGGGTCAAGAGCTGTACAATCCCAACCAAACTCTTTCATCTGATAGAGAAAGACACATAAACCAGAACCAATATCCAAAACTGAATGATGGCGATTATCTGCAAAATGCTCTTTCGCATAGGCACAAACACATTTTACCCGTCCAATATTATCTGATTTATCTGGATCTAATGCATTAATCCTGTTAAATGCCTCTAATATTCCTGAATCTCCATAGTTTGTACTTACATAATCATCCTCATACAAACTTGTCATGTCCATATCGTGTACGGATAAAAAATGACTGCATACTTCACATTGCCAAATTTCTCTATGGTAATTCACTCCTTCGCTAAATTTAAAAATTACTTCATCTGGTGGAGGCCCATCATAAACAAAAACTGTTTTAAAATTCTCACAACCACATAAGCATTTAATATTTTCTATATTATCTACCACCATCTACAACCTTTAATTTCTGTTCCAAATTCTCAAGTGCACTCGTTGTGTCTAACCAACATAAAATCGTGTGACCCTCAACATTAAGATACTCATAAAAAGATTCTTCTTTTCCACTTTCAACCAGAAAAATATAAAATTTACTATCCTTGCTTTTTATCAAAACACCTCGCAGACCAAAACTACTCAATCGGGCATTTAAAGAAGGAGTGGCATAATAACCCCAATCTTTTCTAGTAATATCATATTCGGCGCATGATTCCGTAAAAAGGGTTATTTGTTCATCAGCAACTAACTCAATATGCGCACAATCCTTCATGGTCACACTTTTTCCCAATCCAACCTCAAACTTACGAGGAGGTTCTATGTGCTTAAATTTCATTTCCACCTCCAATCAGGTATCAGGAAATCATCAATAATCCATCTCCCGTGTTCATTATTCCAAATTTCTAAATTTCTAAATTTTTCAATTCTTTTAAAAAAAGTATCTTTTGTAATTCCAACAAAATAGCAAAACTTTCCAATATCTTCGTACGGAGTATCATCACCTGTTGTTTGCAAAATTGCAACGGCTTCATCTCTCGTTAATCGACCATTGCGTATCTCTAAAGACAAGTTATCGTGCAGACGAGTAAACCCAAATTTATACCATTTTAAGAAATGGTGGATTGAGATAAAATCATCATCAATGTCAGCATAGTTATAATATCCTGTTTTTGGCCCTTCAGTGCGTGCTTGGAATCCATGTTCCTTTGCTATCTTTAGACTCATTTCCGGATCCCATTGAAGATAATACCCTAGGAAAACCGCCAATACCCCTTTGTCCTTTAATTCTTCATCCGTTGGGCCAAAATACGGAGTCATTTCTTCTTTTGTAAGATCATCAGAGATCCAATCCTCCGCTGTTGTGCCATGGGTGACTCCAAATTTCTTTAACCATTTGTCATCCAGCTTAAAACCCAAACATTCATCCTCTTTCGTCCCATATTCAAAAGCCGAGTTCTCACCCCAAACTACAAGAGGAATACTAAACTTAACAGCGATATTTAAAGGAATATTGAACATAGCCATATGCATTGGAACAGCAGTTGCCCCAAATCGATTTAAAGCTTTTAGAAGAAATTTCTTTTCTACTTTTGGATTAACTTGATAATCAATATGATCAACACCTAAGCTAACAAGGTTATCAAGATTTTTCTGACCAATTTCTGTACGTGCCGGTGTTTTCCACGTAATCACGAGAGGATTAAGTCCATATTCAAGACATTTGACTACCTGCCAGGTACTATCTTTTCCTCCGCTAACAGGAATTAAACAATCATACCCCTGGCTATTTACCTTTGCATTCTCCACAACATTCTCAAGCAATTTCAAACGACCATCCCAATCTATCTCTAATTTTGTTCCATGATTCTTACATGCATTACATACGCCTTCTTCATCAAGGATCAAATTAGGTCGAGTATCAGGTAAAATACATTTTTTACAATATTTCATCATGAATATCTTAATTCTCTTGTAAGAATATATTTGTGTTTATAAGACTAAAAAGAAACTTACTGTAATGGTTAGGCGTCGGATTAATATCTAATAAATGCATCACTTTTCCCAGATCAACCAAATCATAAACTGGTGATTTTGGGTCAAGGACAAAATCTCGCGTTTCTTTATCCGAAAAATCAAAAAGGGAATTAATAGACGCATTAAACCCTTTTTTCCGTCTATCGAGCCTGACTTTATCATTTAATATTCCGTTCATAGCTTCTCTCAAAACATACTTTCCATATCCATCCTGTATTAAATACTCATCAGGAATAGAATAGGCAAATTCAAATAATTTACTATCCAAATATGGGCTTCTGTTTTCTACCGAATAGAACATAGAGTTCAGATCATCTTCATGTAGCATAAGAGGAGTGTTTTCATGAAAAAGTTCATTCATCATACGATTCCGTAATAAGTTAGTTGTAAACAGTTCTTCTGTAAACGGTTCATCAAGTGGCTCTTTTAAAAAACCAATAAACTCTAAACTATTATCATAAACATGATCTCTATGATCAGGATTCTCATTATACAAAGTGGGATTACGAAAGGCAGGGTTCCGAATAAAACTCAAAATATTTTTTTCCCAATCATGTAAATAATGATTATAATTTGCATTGTTTCTTACCGCATTGAGATGTAGTAAGAAATGGTCGTAATATCCTGTAAATAGTTCATCGGCCGATGTGCCTGAAATCGCAACACGGTAACCGCTCTCTGAGATTTGCTCAGACAACATCGAGTGAATAAAATAAGTAATCGTTGCAACCGGAGCATCATGATATGCTGTCAGTTTCTGTAACCTTGGTATAACATTATCATACGAGAGTCTAATTAGGGTACTCTTACAGTTAGTATCATTAATAGTAGACTTTATATTATCATATTCATTATAACGTTCATCATTATCGATAATCGAGAATGCCGCAGCATTATAATTAAACTGACTTGCTGCAATTGAAATAAGTGAAGCAGAATCCACTCCGCCACTCAGGCAAAAGGCTAAAGGAACATCGGAGCGTAAACGTATTTTAACGCTTTCCAAAAGATGGTTTCTTACTCCTTCAATAGCGTCATTCACTGACATTTTAGCGTCAATTTTACACAAGGGTATCCAATAACGATAAGACTTTGTTGTTAAATCATTATTTATAATAAAATTAGTTGCATATTTAACTTCTCGAGTTTCATAAAAAAAAGTTTCCTCGGTTTTATATAAAGACTTATAACCCTGTACTAAATATCTTAATAGGTGCTTTTTGTTTATAGTTAATGATTTGCCAATTAATGATCTTATGTATTTTATTTCAGAACCAAAATAAAACCCGTCAGCAGATAGGTAATAATACAACGGCTTCTCACCAAATCGATCTCTTGATAAGAATATTTTACTCTGACGTTTATCATAAATAACAAAACCCCACATACCTTCAAAATATTTCACACAATCTTCCCCATATAACAGATAATACC
>Ga0187833_10003439_pt1 | contig 16061 bp, 32 predicted proteins | sample ETNtaG_37_FD_167968 | JGI IMG/M metagenome (GOLD analysis project Ga0187833, IMG submission 167968) | Marine microbial and viral communities from oxygen minimum zone, Eastern Pacific Ocean - ETNP2014_SV_400_PacBio MetaG (Illumina Assembly) | ecosystem: Environmental > Aquatic > Marine > Hypoxic...
ATAATCCCTTCCCCACCTTTACTTAACACAACTTACTTTTTAACTCTTCTATTTCTTCCTTTGGTCTCCAAAACATATTTGGGTCAGATTGATTCTTAACTCTGTTCTTAGGTTTTCTAATTCCTCGTCCACATTGATTCGGATTCCACAAGTCATATCTCTTGGCGTATTTCTTAAAGGTGTTATATGAACAATGAAGTAGTAATGATGCCTGTGTCATTGATAGTGTCTGATTTATAGCCCACTTAATTTCATTGATAGATAATGGTTTCTTCTGAAATGGATTCATTTATTCTTCCTCTTTCTGTTAAGTAGTTCCTCTCTCCACTTTTCGGTCACCATATTCTTTTTGGATGGGTTCTTAAGATCATAATAGATCTCTCCGTTCCTTCGAAGTTGTTCTAATTCAATACTGATGGTATGAATATCAGTTATGAGATTTGTTTCTTCATCAATGGGTTCATTATACCAACCATAAGTCTTAATCCACTCACTTCGATCCTCATTCAATTCTTCATCTGAATAATGATAGGTTTCCTCATCCCAATCTTCTCTGACAAGTCTCAATAAATCATCAATACCAAACATCACACCAGTTTCCTTAAATCTCGGTTTGCTGATACAACCGATTTCAGTTTTTGATAAACCTTTCTCACTACTTTACGAGAATACTTTTTTATCCATGTTGTAAATGAACCTTCCTTTATCTCTACTGGACTCACACTATATCTTGAACCAATAAGAGTCATTTTAGTGAGGTCATCCTTCAAGTCATTCAACAGGGTCTTGGTTTGACTATTTACTTTGGTAAGAGCATTTGAGAACAATTCTCTGTAAGAAACGGAAGACCGATAATGTTTCTTCTTCAGTATTCTAAATACATATTTTTTGGTGGTAATCATTTCCACCCTCAGTTTCTCAATCAGGGGTAAAGTTTCTGTTGAGATCTGTTTGTATTTTGTTTCCATTGGTTTCAAGATTTCTTTCTTTACCCGCTCAATTTCATCGGTTAGTTCTCCAAGTTCATCTATGTTCTTTTTTATTCTCTGATCTACATCTTCTGTAATCAGATCTTTCAATTTTACCATCTTCTCATTCAACTTTAATTAAATCCCAACGTTCCTTTCCAACTATCCTTATCGAGTTTTAAATGATTAACCAAATTGTCAATCATTTGATTCTCATTCTTTCCAACTTCATCATTGATCTCTTTCTCTCTTTTCATAACCATCTCTTCATCATCCTTGTTTATCGGTGGTGATTTTTTTTGAAGATACTTTTTGAATGACTTTCGGAAGTCTGACCGATATCCCATCAATCTATCTTCAATCTCTTCATCAGTTAGTTTACTGAAACAATACCAAACGAAACTTTCTCCTACTTTCTCAGGAACAATCCAGTTATTCATTTCAGTTTCCTTCATCTGTTGTTTCTTCAGAACATCATCTCTATGTCTGTAGTAGTATCTCAAGGATTTCTCCCTGTTATTCTTTTTTCTCTGTGAATTCGTTACATACTTCTTATGTCTACCCATTTGATTCTTCCATATCTTTCTCAATCTTTTCTTTAAGAAGTTTTTTCAATCGGGGTGTGAATGCCCGTTCTAATGCCTGACGAGCCTCATCCAATCCCAACTCCGTTCTAAGAAAACACAGATTCATTATATCCCTTTGTAGATGTTTCATGTGTTCCCACCAATAAAGATAATCTCTATCTTTGTCTAATAATTTTTCCGTGCTGTTGTTTACCACATTATGAAGGACTTCAAAATACTCATCCTGAGTCCTTGACAATCGTTCTTCTATTTCCTTCCGTTTTTGATTCATCTATCTATCCATTCAACTTTAGGGGCTATTCTCTGAAATCGATTCCATTTCGATCTGAACTCTTTCGGTTTCATAAGTGAATACTTTTCTACCAGTATCTCATAACATTCATCCTCACTCTTCTTCTGTTCAAGATTTAGTCGGATTAGTTCATTGAACTTTCCTCCTTCAGTCCAGTAATGTTGGTCGATTATATCTAATGGACTCTTATACATAATTCTTTCTCCTATTTGTGGTAATCAGATAATCAGTTAATAATGTGTTCCTTACTTATATATATTCAAAAACTCAAAAAAAAGTTGATTATTTTTTCAAACTTCTGATAATTATACCTGTGGGTAGGAGGGTAATAGATATATATACTAGTTTTAGTAAATGGTCTTATATCTAAGTTTTATTTAAGAGTTAAATATGATTTCAAATTCAGGCATCTGAATTTGTAAAAAAGGATTCGTTAGAATCCTTTTTCATACTGATTACTTGATTACTGAATTTGATACACTTTCATATACTATCAGTATCAATTCATAGACACATCTATATAATAAATCTTGTTCAGGCTCTATATAGGTATAGTATGTGTCTATCTATTACATACACATCTTCTAATTAAATAATACTATCCTCCTCTGAAAAGTTGACTTGATGTAAAGATTAAGTGAAGATTATGGTTTCTTAATCCATATTATCGGTTGTTGATAAAGACGACCCTTTTCATCTCTTCCTTTCTTACCGACTATCCATCTTCTTTCTGATGGTGAATTACCTTTCCTAGGAAAATTGTATTCCCATTTCTTTTCTTTACAGACTTTCCACACACCTTTGAAGAAATCAGATTGTTCCCATTTCTGAATAACATCATCATCAAAACTATTCGTGAACTCTTTATAGAAATCATCACACTTGTAACCTTGAATCAATCCATCCTTATCTCGATTAAAGTGTGGGTCGACAAACAACTCAGGTATTGTTTCATCTTCAATAGTATCTAATATCCAATTCGTAACTCCATCATTCACACCCACACCTTCAACTTGTGATATAAGTTGTTTCCTTCTGTAGTTTGAATGTTCGTTCTTTACGATACCTTTCCTCAGATATTCTTTTACACATCTGAAACCAAAGTTGTAGAAATCATTCATCTCTTCTGGAGTGAACTCATCTATCAACATTTTCCCATAGTGTTTCGTATGACTTGGTGGAGTTTGTTTCTTCCCTTCCTCAGACCAATACGAACCAAACTCAACTAATATCTGTCTACGCATAGTAGACCAATTAGTATCAGGAAGTATCCAGTTAGTAGTAAGACCAACTTTAGGTTTGATGTCTTTCTTGATAACTAACCTATTCAACATCTTCCTTTCGAACTCTATATCTCCTGTAGTGAAGTTGTATATCAATCCAAAATCGAAGTCAGAATCCACATCGTCCAAGAAAATGAATTTCGTATCTAATGATACTCCACTAAACAGAAATCGAATTCCATCTGAACCTCTTTTGATTTGTCTTCCATTAAGTTGATATGTCTTTTTCCATTTCTCGATAGAACCCATTACAAAAGACTTTCCATTACCTCCATCGGCATTACTTCCATCAGATTCCTTATCAACAAACATTGGACACGGAGTTTGACCACCCAGAGTATCAGAACTGATTAAATATCCATATACTGACCTTAATGATTCATATTCTTTCTCATCCAGTTCCCATTCATCCTTCTTATTTCTAACCCACATACACTTCTCAACGAAGTCTTCAAAATCTCCCTTATTTTTTCCATCGATAATGGAATCATTGATTTCCACGTGGTGTTTATGTTTGATTTGAGATCTCCAAATGTATCCCTTTTTAATTGAGTCATACCCAACTAGGTCAACTGAATCTTTCGTTATCTTCACTACCCCATTCTTGAAGAATGTGTAAACCTCATCTCTGTTATCCATAAATCTTGGAGTGTTCTGATCATCATATTCGTTTAGATAGATTGAATGTTTTTCCGAGAACCAACCGAAATCGATTAGTCCATTTACAACTTCATCCTTTGAAAAGTATTCCACTTCAACATCGATTACATCTCCATCGTCATCATATATGTTCTTCTCACTTTTCGTGACACCTAATTCATTCGGATTAAGGAATGACTTCTCAGGTTTATGATTGTAAACCTTGTAAATGAACTCAGATACTTTTTTTACATTTACTTCTTCAATGATATGATCTGAACCCCGTTTGATAAAAAGTCCTTCTTTATCACCATTGATTCTCAATTCACCATACCCGAATTCTTTGAGTAGGTCATGAACCTTATTTCGTTTTACTACACATCTACCTTTCTCATTGACCCAAATTGGTGGAAGTATAGTTGTTTGTATCCCATTAGTCTTACTTACAGAACTGGTAACCTTTCCATCTAAAAACTTCTTTTGTTTCTCGTGTGCTAGAACGAGTTCTTCTTTCTCCTTTTCAGTTAGTTGAATTACTTCTTCAGTTTTGACTTCCTTCTGATTATGAATCCGTTCATAATCTCCAAATAGTTTGTTGAAGTCCTCATCTAGTTTCTTATCCATCATCCACCTCAAAATCTTCTATTCTGTTGTATTCTCTTTCTACATACCATTTTAAAGTATTTGTGTGGGATGGAAATACAACCAACTCCCTATCACTAGTAGATACTATTATCTCAAAAGTGTCTCTATCAGAATAAATCTCTCTACAATCCTTTAAGAGTATCTTTTCATAGATTTCACCTTCAATTATCGGGTAGTAGTAATATCCCCCATCACTCTCTTCTAGTTTTAATCCATTTATATCAGTCATTTTATCTATTCACCTTCTCCGCTATATTCACTAAATAATTCAAACTTTATCCCATCATCCATAAGGGAGACTTTCCGAATACAAAATCCATTCACACACCAACCAAATTCATCACTCAACCAATCACCAATCTCATCTACTGAAGGAGGAAAGTTCTCAGTCCAATCATCAACCCATTCAACTTCCAGTTCAGTTGGTAAACCGATTTCAACACCATCAGTATCCCAATCAATGTCATAGATTCTTAAATAAATAAATTCTCTACTCATCAGTATTTACCTCAAATCCACATTTCATTTTTCTTTCAGTGTCAACATCAATTATCTCATAAACAGAATGTAATGGGATGTTTTGAACTCCTACACTTTTAAGGAAATCAACTTTTTCAACCACATCCTTCTTATACTGAATTATGGATTCTTCAAGTTCATCTATTGTTTTCGTTTTACTCATTAGTTCACCTCCCCCTTCATATCATCTTCGTTTTCCACCTTCTGAATTAGACTTGGGGAACATCTGTATATTTGATCTCCCCATAGACTCTCCGTTTCGACATCAATGGTTTTGGGGTTAATCTTTCTGATAATTCCTAGTATTCCACGATCAGTCAAACGAACTATATCACCAACTTTGAATTCATTCTTTCTATTTCTTTCCATTATCTTCCATTGACCATTTAAGGCTGTGTTAATAGTTCTTAAATCATCATAGTCATCGATATTTTTTATTTGATTGACTATTTCATCTGTTTTCATTTTCTATATCCTCTAATTATTCATATTTGTATTGTTATTTATTTGTTCATCAAGTTTCCTAGTGTGATGAATCACCACACTAGGACTTGATTACTACGATTACGGACTATCCTGAAACCATAGTTGGATTCGGGATGGTAGTTGTGACTTCATGAAGAAATCTCAACTTCTCTTTATTGAACCACTCTACTAATTCGTCCATCTGTTTAGTCCGTTTTAGTTTGTGACCCTTCTCCATTGTTTTGAAAGAAAGATTCACAGAATAGAGAACACCATCACCATCTTCAATTTTGTAAGAAGTAACTCCTCTACTACCTGAGGAAACGATATTCTTTTCTCTCAGACCATTGATATGATCTTCAGATAACTCAATACCCATTTCTTTCAATCCCTCGACCATTTCGTTCATTAAGGATGAACTAACCTTTGATTTACTACCCATTTAGTAAACTCCTTCGTTTAAGTAATGACACCATTGTCATTAAAATTTGTTTGATAGTTCCAAATAGGTAGTCACTACCAACCCACCGAATAATCTAATGAATTTCTGGACCAGAATTGGTTAGATGGGGTGCTATATCCAATTCCACTAGACGACATACTTCTCTCCAATCAACATTATTCCAGTATTCTGATAAAGTTGACTCCACACTTTCTTCCCATAGAGATTCGTATTCATCACCTTTGTAATACTCCATAATGTCCAATACTCCTTCTATAACGGATTCTTCCTCACCTAAAGGAACACCCCAGTTATTCAGATATTCTTTTATATGTTTTTCAATTTTCATTAAACAAGAACAACTACAGAGAATCCATTAACACACCAACCAAATTCATCAGTCAACCAATCGACAACTTCATCTTCATCCCAACCATTCTTAAATAATCCATAATCCCATTCAACTTCCAGATCAGTTGGTAAATCGACTTCAACACCATCAGTATCCCAATCAATGTCATAGATTCTTAAATGTAATAATTCTTTTTTCCTGATCAGTTCAGAGATAGACAATTCTTTACTCATCAGTATTTACCTCAAATCCACACTTCACTATTCCTTCAGTTTCAACATCAAGTATCTCATAAACAGAATGTAATGGGATGTTCTGAACTCCTACACTTTTAAGGAAATCAACTTTTTCAATCACATCCTTCTTATACTGAATTATGGATTCTTCAAGTTCATCTATTAAATCAAAACTCATTATTTATCTTTGTCCTCATCATAATCACCAACGAAATCAATATATATTCCATCATTATCACCAATCATATAGACGGGGTATTGACCATCTCCGTATTTCGTCCAAGACATCACACCCAATCCTTCGTGTCCTAATTCATAATTAAATGATTTAGGTAATTCGTCTGTTTTACCACACAAATCAAACCAATCTGTTCCTAAACTTTTTGGTAGTTTATCCTTGTGGATAATGTAACAGGGGTCTCCAACCCATATTGTTCCACTATCTACACCGATGTATCCTATTATCTTTTTATCTTTCATTTTCATCCTCTGTTGTTTTTTTCCAATACTCTACACTTCCAATTAACGGCTAAATTTTCGTTTTTTTCGTTAGTTGGGGTGCTAATTCTGAGCGTGTCATTGGTTTTTCTCCTTTTTCCTTTCTTTAATTTTTTTAGGTTCTTTACATACCCATATCTGTTGACACCAAAGATGGTTAACACATTCATCAGATGACGGTTCTTTCCAATGGTCTGTTATGAATTTCTCTTTCTTTCTGGCATCTTCTTCATTGTCAAAAAACCATCTCCAACAATTAGTCATGTAGCCATCTTCGTAAGGATACCAAACAACACCAACTTCCCAAACTGGTAGGTCTTCTACTTTATATTCGTATTGTCCTTCAGTATTCCAAATTCGTTCTTTCATTCTAATTCCATCTCCTCTCTAACATATTTGGAATCCACCTGATTCTTTACAAAAGAGAAGAAACTCACGAACATTTTCTTCATCAAAGGGATAATGAGAAAGGTAATTTTCCGTTTCACCTTTTCCATCACATCCATTACAATGGATATCTCCTTTACCTCTATTAGGTGGTTTAACTCTTTTACCTGTTCCTTCACATATTTCACATTCTTCCAAAGGTAGACTTTCTATAAAATTGTTATATTCTTCTTCGTATTTCTTTGTTCTACCTGACTTCAATTCTTCTTCAAGAACTTTAGATATTTTCAGTGATTTACTTTTAGATATTATGTATCCACTATTATGTCCACCACCTCCATAATCCTCTCCAGTTAAGAAGTAACATACATTATTCACATAATTCCAAAGTGGTCTCCACCACCAAACATTATTTCGGAAATAAACACCCTTATTCTTTTCTTCATTTTCACGACAAGCGGAGAAGTATTTCTCCTTGACTTCATCTCTTTCTTTTCGTTCTTCTTCTGATAGTTCTTTGTATGGTAAGTCATTATTAGTTTTAAATGTCGTATCCCATGGTGGTGTTGGTATTTCTACCTTGTGGTTTATTTTGGGGTTTAATCCATATACATCATATCCCATTATTATTCATTCTCTCATTTCTCTTCTTAACTCCCTGTCCATTAGTAGTAAATGACTCAAGAAAATCATCTACCAAGTCATCTTCATCTGTATTCAATAAAATGTTTGTAGAATAACTAAGACGATTTGAATCGTCTAATTCAATGGTAAAATCCATTACTCCTAACTCCTTCTCTAATTCGACAAAATCAAACTCATTATTCTCTTTATGTTTTTTAGTCATTATATGGTTATTCCATTCCCAATTATTCCTAGGATGACATTTACAACTCACACATTCTTTCATTTTTTTTCCTTTATTAGTTTTGTTTCTCATTACACTATACGCTACGGCTGATTCTCCACTTTTTTCGTTAGTTAGGGTGCTAATTCTGTCCCTCTCCACTTCTTTTACCATTCAAAATTCATCTCAGGTAATTCAGTCAACATCTCTAATGGTTCATCACCATCTTCTTCATCTGTATAATTCTCGTTCCATTCTTCTCTATATTCGTTGATTAACTCTAAAGTCATTTGTCCTACCTTAGTTGTGGAATAAAATCCACAATGGATACAATAGTTCTCACCATGAGAAAATGGTTTCCAATTATAATAAGTGTTCATTTCACTACCACAATTCGGACAATCACCTATATCACTATGTCCACTCATTACGATCTCCCTCCATTTGGAAAATCATATATTTCTTCCTTTGTAAATAATGTGTCTAAAGTCTCATCCTCATCTGTATCGAAATCGATAATCAATTTCACTACACGACCATGTTTGATTTCTCCATATACGGGGTAACATCCATCACCCCATCCCGTAGAACTTCCAACCGATAAATTGTCAAGTTGTCCATAGTTTTTGGATAAAGTCAGTTGACATATTCCATTATATGAGAACTCACCAGATTTGGGGTATTCAGAAAAACTTTCCCAACCTTCTTTAACGAGTTCGTTGGGTGTTTTATTATTTTCCTTCTTTAGTGGTTCTTCATAGGTCTCGAAATCTTTACGATACAAATAGGTTTTATTTCCTTTTCTTATTCCTCTTGTATCATCGTATTCATCATCTTTCCAATTACTTAAGTAACAAGGGTCAACAATTAGAACTTGACCACTATCTATTCCGATGTATCCGATTAACTCTTTATTTTTCATTTTCATCCTCTGTTGTTTTTTTCCAATACTCTATACTAGCTATTACGGCTAAATTTTCGTCTTTTTGGTTAAATGGGGTGCTACTTCTGTTTCTGGTAAGTGGTAAAAATTAAAAGGGATGAATAACTACATGTTGTTCTATCCTATAATCAAAATCACCATCACAATACTTCAATTGTTCCAAGAAATCCTTTACATCCATTCCAAAGACTTCATCTTCATATCCTTCTTCATCAAAATTTCCATCATCATCGTAGTGTTTCTCGTATTCACTACCATAATCAGTATCAAATCCACCTTCATATATCATCAAGTCAAAGTATCCATATTTAGTTTTGTTGTATAAATCCTCAACTGATTCCACATTCATCAGTTCTTCTTCATACCGAACATCATCTATTTTTAGTTTCCATTGAATGTTCATTTCATTTTCCTTAACTAACTCCAACTTGGTTATTGATTAGACAACACTTCTTATATTTGATTCCACTGCCACAAGGACACTTTTGGTTTCTACCTATCTTCTCTATCTTCTCAACTATCCTTCTACCTTCTTCACCACCAACATTTAAAACTTCACTTTTATCTATCTTTTCGGATTTCAAGTAGTCCTCCAGTTCTTTGGGTGTCCCATAGAAAGTTTTTATACAACCACTTTCAATCAACTCATCCCACCTACCAGAATCAATTAGGTGTTCCATTACTTTTTCTATTCCCTCTTTCCTATTCCTTTTATTTTTTTTCTTTTTCATTTCTCATTCCTTATTATCTTCTTAGTTAGGGTGCTATAAAACAACACCCCATCCGTCCATTCAAACTCCTTCGAAATCAAAGTTTTTCTCAAACTCATCAGTAAACATTGAACTTTTGAATCCATTAGTATCTTTCATGGTATCGTATCCGTCAAGAATCAGAACTGAATAAAATTCAATCATCTTATTGATAGGATTTCGTTTTCTGATGAGTGGACTCACTTTGAACTTCCCATATATCCCTCTTGGATAACTTGATTTAAGTTTGTTTCCAAACTTCATGAATTGAGTCCTACCTTCAGGGAAAACCACAGACATCACTAATTCTCTGGTTAGTTCTTCGGGATTTGGATGTTTTAACCACATCATTTGGTTTTTTAATCCAAAACCGAAATTACCCGACCAATAAGACATCCCATTTTCATTCATTTCCATCATCTTATGAGAAACCGAACAAAATGTTGTATTCACGAAATCATAAGGATTCTTATCATATGTTGTAGGAAAGATCACCAATCCAACCTCCATTCCTAATTCAATGTGTGTTCTATTGAATTGAAGATGTATTCTGTGTTCTTTTAACCCTTGTTTCCAAAGTAAGAGTCCCAAGTCATCACAAAAATTATGTGGTGGTTTGTAATCTGATGGAAGGTCATTCACATATTGACCTCCAAAGTTTTCTATTATCTTTGAAAGATTATATTGGGAATCAGATTTTCCATTATATTGGGAACTACCATTACCATTAAAGGACTTTCCATTTCCGTTGGGTTTATGATTATTTCCACTTCGTTTCTTACGAGTTCTTTTCATCGGTTTCTTTTTCAGTTTCTTTCTCCTTTTTTGTTTTTTCATTTTTTACTTCTCTTATTTATCAAATGAATGAATATCTAACTCTGTCCACCTTCATACTTTTTGGATTCGTGTTATATGTGTGGTTTGAACTTCTTCTGTGAGTTGTTATTGCCAGTCCATACCTGACGATAATCCATAACTCATCTTCATCTCTACGATGTGGTTTCGGGTCCTGTTGAATCACTTCTTTGTCAAACTTGTATACACAGATTGATTCCTCACCACGACTCCCACTGACTACATCCATGATGTGTCGTAAAATTTTCCCTATTTCTATTTTAGTTAGAGGTAATTCCATTACTCTATCTCTGAACTGATCAACGAAGTGTTGTGTCTTTCTCATCTTATTTACTTTTATTTCCTTTTTATTTTTCCTTACACTATAATATCGGGCTTATTCTCCACTTTTTTGGTTAGATGGGGTGCTAATCCTGTCTGAATCCTTTTCTCTCCAGTATGGTTGTGGGTTGTATTCTTCTTCCATCTCGTATTCTTCGATTGACATCTTATATCCACAATGATCGTTATAATTCCCATCATCGGGGTATTCCACATCACCCCAATAAACATCGAAACCTTTGGTTGTTATTGAACTAATCATTTCCTCAATGAGGTCATTTTCTTTTTCACTTTCAGGTGTTAGATACACTTGAAATTCATTCACATTCATTTTCATTTTATTTTCCTTTATTCCTTATACTTCAATTAACGGCTTATATTTGATTTATTTGGTTAGATGGGGTGCTAATTCCGTGAGGAGTCAGATATTCCCTTTCTTCTTCTATCTCTATGATTGTGTTCTTTTTCAATTCTTATTTTCCTTACATTTCAATATAATGAATAGGATGAAGATATATGGTTAAACGGGGTGCTAAGAAGACACGGAAGGAAGGTGTCTTCGGTAAGAGAATCGGTAAATCTTACGAGGAATTGATAAACTTCAATGTCTTGGGGTTTCTTGGAGGTGGACAATACTCAGATACTTCAGGATCATTGGGACATAGTTATACTGAGGGATATACTGGTGACAGAGCCCGATTCCCATCAACCTTAGATACATCTGTTGGAGTTGATTATGATGTATTTAAGAAGTTTCCATTATTCAAACGTGGGTCAAAACCCCACTATAGGATTTATGACTTACCGACCAATATGGGAATTGTTAGAAGTCGTGAAAAAAGTATCGATGCCCGTGAGAGGAAGATTCAGAAATACAAAGTCGAAATCAAATCATGTATGAAGGGTAAGAAAAATAAGAGAATAATCAACAAAATCAACAATCGTAGGAATTGGATTAAAGAAGAAAAGGGGAACATTAAAGTCCTTAAACACGAAATGGATTACAGATTGAAGTTCCTAAATGAAATCAGAAAGAATATCGATATATCAGATAAAGGTAGTTTGAGGAAACCATCTAAGAATGGTAAATGGAAATCTTACTATTTCAGAATCTATTGGTGGGGTAAGAAGGATTCAGTCTACTTAGGATACGAGAAGGATTTAAGACCTGCCTTCGATAATCAAACTAAGTTTGATGACTTTGATGAATATCTAAAGGACAGGGGTAGGAAAAGATTTTTAATGAGATTGGGTAAGAGTGAATCAAACATCAGGAAAGCCCATAGAAAACTTAGAAATCTCTGATTCGTTGATTATCTGATTACCATAATCAGGTATTTAAGATTTGATAGTCTTCCAGACAAAGTCCTTCTGATTTATACCCAGATACTTAAACAGGTGTCTGAACTTCTGTTTCTCTGTATTCTCTCCATTGATATTATGTCTTCTATCTAACCAATCGAACCAAAACCCTCTTTGTTTTTTGTCGAGATTAAGAACAATGTCATTATCGAAATCAAGGTTCTCAAGACTAATCAATTCATTCAATAGTTCTTCTCTCATCTTTTCCAACTTCTGGTCAGATTTAACCACAAGTTCCATCATACTAAAAGGATAAATCTCCTTCAGACTTTCAATAAGATGTTCTCTGTCGGGCTGGTATTTATCTATCAACTCTTTCAATTCAGAACTGAACCTTTTCTTCTTATGGTCTGAGTAATCACTCTTTTTTGTAAAATAAGTTTCTCTGACTATATCATAGGCTTTACCTATTGATATTTCCTTGTTGTCGATCTTATCCAATAACAGCGGATCATAATTCTTTATTGATTTGAGTTTCTTCAACTGACTCAAACCAATTCCCAATCTATCGGCAATTTCCTGAACCGAACTGAATTTCTTTCCATCTTTCTCTAAATCAGTTCTCTTACCCTGTAGATTCAATGTCTTGTATTCAATCCTCAATATCTTTTCTTCATTCAATATATCTTTAGTGGTTTTCTTTCTCTGTTTATTCATCTCAATCAATGGAATGATGTCGTTCTCATAAAAACAAACTCTGACATTACATTCATCCCAACCCAACCTCTTCATTGAGTAATATCTTCTATGACCTGAGATAATTGTATAGTCATTGTTAACTACCAATGGATCTAGTTGACCAAAGTCATTTAGACTCTTCATCAAATAATCTTCTTCAATCTGAGGCTGTTCTGAATATATCTCTCCATTCATTGGGTGTGGTTGTAGTTCATCAAGTTTGATTTTCACTATGTAGTTATTCATACCTTATCATTCTCCTTGTTTTGAGAATACCATTATTGGTTCTGTCTTGAAATACTTCTTGTCATCAGAATCATAATGACTATTCTTAATCTCCTTCACATTCAATCCAATCATCCTTGACATATACATCAAAATCTTTCCGTGAAATCTGAATCCTAAATTCATACAGATTGATACAGAGTCCTGTTCAAGGGGATAATACTCCTTCCCCTGTTTCAAATCTGAGATGTTCAAAAGAAGGAATCTATCGGATTTCAAACAATCAAAGCAAGTAGTCAATGTCGGTCTTAAAAATTCATCTCTCCACACATAGTAATCATCATAGAGATGACACGATTGTTCCTTATCATCAGAATAAACTTCTCGATTGTAGTATGGTGGTGATGTCAGAACTAAATCAACATCACCCATATATTTTTGGAAGTTTTTATCTGACCGAATCTTCTGTGAACCAAGTCTGAAGAAATCAACGGAAGAATGATTCATCCCAATTCCATTACAGAAATCCATCAAGACATTGTAGTTATCCCATATTTCAGAATTGACTTCAGTTCCAACATAATGAATTGGTAATTGTGATGACATACATCCTAACAACCTTCCACCCCAACCCATACAAGGGTCATATACCACATACTCATTCTGAGGTTCTTCAATTTTCTCTAAAAAGGTTTCTACTAAAACCTTAGTAGTCAATGGTGGAAAGTTTACAGCCACTTGACCGAATCCAAGTCTTAACACCTGATATATGTTTGGAAATACTTTAGTCCGTTTATCATACACTCTGATGGTAAAATAAATTTCATCTTCAATCAGATTTGATGCCTGAGTTTCCTTAATCAATAAAATGATTTTCTCGTCCAGAATAGACAAATGTTGATCCTTCAATATTCCGATTTTAACAAGTTCTAAAAGTGATCCTATATCTATCCTCACATATCCATCAAAAGTGTCGGAAATGGGGGATTTTGAGTGAAATAGATACATTCCTGTGTGTCTATCAAACCCTTTTACGACCTGTTCCAAATGTTTAACAATATCTGATGGTTCTGTTTCCGATTTTAGGGTGCTAGAGAAAAGATACATTGAATCATACCTGATCTTCTTTTCCAATACTGACAATAGGTTATCTGAGTTAACAGAATCATAAATCGAAACACCATTTACTTTGGTTTTCATTATGGTAGGAAAGAATTGAATAACTGAATTACCTACCTTCTTAAAGTTCTTAACCCTTCCGATGATTTCACTATTTCCCTTCTCATCAAGAGTTAAAAGGGTGGAATCTCTGACTTCATAATCTGTCAATTTTCTGAAGTCTTCTTTGATGTCAGATTCAGACTTACCGATTGATGGGGGCATACCAAGAGACCAATTATTCAGTATCTCTTTCTGGAATAGATGACACCAATCAAGAAATTCTGATTCTGTAAATGACAGAATTTCGTGAAAGGTTATGTTGGATTTGAATTGAGAGTAGTCTGTCTTAGTGTATGGTAGTAAATCCACACACTAAATTCTGAAGGATTCAGATTATAGGCAACTACTCTTTGATATAAGACACATTCGATTTATAAAAATAAGAGTAATAAGATCAAACCGACTATGCCGACAACAAATGTGATAATCATAGATTTATACATATTACCTTCAACGCCATGAATTACTTTTTCCCTTATTAAAGGATCTTCAATTCCAAAATCTTTCAAGAAATTAGGATTATTTCTCGCCTTAATTCTAATTTGCCCTGTATGTGTAATTCCCACTTCTTTTAGTTTCTTGTATACTTCTGGATGTCCAACATCTGTAAGTATTTGTTCAAGTTTATTCATTTTATTTTTTCTCCTTGTCTTTTATTTACTATTTGATGTGACTCTTATAGGTAAAAGGGAATACTCTTTTCAGTTCATCGATGAACTCTGTTAGTGATGGTTTATACATCTTAATCAATCTATCTATTTCCTTAGAAAACCCAATCTTATTCTGACCTTTACTTCCACGTCCTCTGTATTCACTTACTTCCGACCTCTTCTTCTTATTGTCTACGGGGTCTTTAGTCATCGTCGGTAAAATTCTTCAAAGGGTAATCCGGATCCGGATTAAAAAAGGGTTTACAACGATTGTATTCAATATCTAAGTCCTTCTCTCCTTGTAGTATCTGTATATAGAGATAGGGATCATACTCCTTTATTTCATTTCCTCTTCTCCATCCATCTTTCCACTTAGTATTGAATAGGTTCTTAGCAAACTCCTCACCCTGTCGAAACTCTTCTAGAATCTCTTCATCGGTCTTTAATTCTGATGGATGTTTATAGAGGTATACAATTTCACTATGGGTTACGTATTTAGTATTCTCAACAACTTCAAGTGTTTTGGGTAGTAATTCTTTTTCCTCATCAGTAAATACTCGTTCTTCTTCTAGTGAATACCTATTACTCCCGTCTTCAGGTGGGGGAAAGTCTCCTGTAGTCTTCCGAAACTCATCTATAAGTTCTCTCGTAATCTTTTTTTGTTTCTTTAATGGATTCGGATAGTTCTTCCCTTTCTTTCCTTTTGATTTACTAGGATCGGGAAGATTGTCTGAGGGGTCTTTAGGTAATTTCCACCAACTCATCTTATTAACAGACACATCTTTGGTTGAAAATGGAGGTCAATATGAATGTTGATATGGGATCGATTAAATGAAAATCGATTCTGAAGGTTAACGACTTTTTACTGAAATAAAGATATGGAGAAGAAAACACTAT
>Ga0187833_10003442_pt1 | contig 16050 bp, 17 predicted proteins | sample ETNtaG_37_FD_167968 | JGI IMG/M metagenome (GOLD analysis project Ga0187833, IMG submission 167968) | Marine microbial and viral communities from oxygen minimum zone, Eastern Pacific Ocean - ETNP2014_SV_400_PacBio MetaG (Illumina Assembly) | ecosystem: Environmental > Aquatic > Marine > Hypoxic...
AGTCTTGCAAATTTATGCAGATGGTTGGGGGAGCAAGCGGAATCTTTAGGAGTTGAAATATTTCCAGGGTTTCCGGCTTCTAAAATATTATATCACGAAGATGGTTCAGTGAAGGGCGTTCAAACTGGAGATATGGGGATTGACAGAGAGGGGAATCAAAAGGATGCTTTCGAACCTGGCATTGAACTTTTTGGAAAAGTGACTGTTTTTGCTGAAGGTTGTAGAGGGCATCTTGGAAAACAGCTAATTAAGCAATTTAAACTAGATGAAGGCAAATCGCCCCAGCAGTATAGCATTGGGCTTAAAGAAATTTGGGAAGTTGATTCTAGTGAACATGATGAAGGGCTTGTGATGCATACAGCAGCATGGCCACTTGATAACAACACTTATGGAGGAAGTTTTTGTTATCATGCAGAAAATAATCAAATTTTCATTGGCTTTGTAATTGGTCTTGATTATCAAAATCCTCATTTATCTCCTTATGATGAATTTCAACGTTTTAAAACTCATCCAGCAATCAGTAAAATTTTGTCAAACGGTAAAAGAATAGCTTATGGGGCACGGGCGCTTATTGAAGGAGGAATTCAAAGTTTACCAAAGATGTATATGCCTGGAGCTTTGTTAATTGGTTGTGATGCGGGAACACTCAATATGCCGAAGATCAAGGGAACGCATACCGCTATGAAAAGCGGCATCATAGCCGCGGAAACTATCAATGAATTTTTGAAAGAAAATAAAGATTTGTCAAATTATGAAATAAAATTTATGAAATCATGGGCCTATCAAGAATTGTATGCTGCACGAAATGTAAAACCCAGTTTCAATTGGGGTTTGATTCCAGCAACTATATTTACTGGCATTGATCAAATTTTTTTTAGAGGCTGTCTTCCATTTACTTTCAAACATCCCCATGCTGACCATGAAGCTTTATTGCTAGCAAGTGAGATGAAAAAAATTGATTATCCCAAATATGATGGAGTTTTAACATTTGATAAAACAACCTCATTGCATTTAACAGGAACAAACCATGAAGAAAATCAACCAGTGCATCTGCAATTAAAAGATTCCGCCTTGCCTGTAAATTTTACTCTTTCTGAATTTGATGAACCGGCACAGCGATACTGTCCTGCTGCTGTTTATGAAATTCAATATGAGGGTGATAAATCAGAACCTCAATTTGTCATTAATGCTCAAAATTGTATTCATTGTAAAACTTGTGACATCAAAGAACCTTCACAAAATATTAATTGGGTTGCTCCGGAAGGCGGCGGTGGGCCAAATTATGCAAATATGTAATTTATTTAAACGATGAATAATGCTAATCTAATTTTTTTATATGAGTAAGGATTTTCTAGATCGAAATTTGGCTTTAGAGGCCGTGCGTGTGACTGAAGCAGCAGCTCTATCCAGTTCATTACATATGGGACGTGGTGATGAAAAGGCGGCAGATCAGGCAGCTGTAAATGCAATGCGTGATTTTCTAAATAATCTTGTCATTGATGGCACGGTGGTAATTGGAGAAGGAGAACGTGATAAAGCTCCGATGTTATACATTGGAGAAAAGGTAGGCAAGGGAGGGCCTAAGGTTGATATTGCTCTTGATCCACTAGAAGGAACGACGATTACGGCTAAGGGAGGAGAAAATGCATTATCCGTACTTGCAATGGCTGAGGAGGGAGGTTTTTTGCATGCCCCGGATATTTATATGCATAAAATTGCATATGGAAAAAAATATCAAGATTTAGAAATAGATCCTGAATCTCCTGCTAATGAAATTGTACAAAAATTTTCTGATTTCGCAGATATGAATATAAAAAATACTGTAGTTTGCATTTTAGATCGTCCGCGTCACAAGGAATTAATAAGTAAAGTAAGGCAAACAGGGGCAAGAATTAAGCTTATTTCCGATGGGGATGTAAGCGCTGTTATTGCTACGTCATTTGAAGATAGTGGCGTAGACATGTACATGGGGATAGGCGGATCACCTGAAGGAGTTTTAGCCGCCGCCGCCTTGAGGTGTATTGGAGGAAAAATTTACAGCAAATTGGTGTTTAAGGACGAGAGCGAAAAAAAACGTGCTGCTGATATGGGTATTAAGGATACGAATATGACTTATGCCACAAATGATTTAGCGTCAGGTGACGTGATGTTTTCAGCAACAGGAGTGACAAATGGCACTTTGCTTCAAGGGGTTTTGATAAAGAACAATATTGCCACAACTCAATCAGTCGTTATGCGCTCTAAAACCAAAACACTTCGCTATGTGAACGCAAGTCACAATCTTAATATAAAAGATATTATAACATAATAAGGACATTTTTTTGTCATACCCAAGTATAATTTCATTTTTTGATAACAAACATTAATTTATCTTTTTAGTTTTACTCATTTCGTTATAGAAGGTTGTTATTATGGCAGGATATGTTGGCGAGAGAGCACGAAGGCGCAAACGCAGAAGTATTTTCATAATATTTTTAATTATAATTTCATTAACTATTATTTACTTTAGTTATGGTGTTGATGATGAAATAATAGGAATAAATAATAAAATTGACGCTACGGATAGTACTGTTGAAAAAGAACAATTAAGTATAGATAAAGAAGAACTTGAATTAAAAATCATCGAAAAAGAACAAAAAATTGTTTTTCGCGATCAACGAATTAAATCTCTAAAAAAACAATTAAGCATCCTAACAGAAGAAAAAAATAATTTAATAAAGGAAAAAAATTATTTATTAGAAGAAAGTGAAAAACTGTTAGTATCGTTAGATGCTTTAAATTCTAAAATAGAAAAAAATTCACAAGTCAAAGAAGAAGCGGTGAAAGAAAAAGTTAAAGAGTTCAATTTAGCAATTTTACAGTTAAAAAAAGAAAATGAAAAAATATTAAATGAATATGAAGATGTTGTTAAGAAAAGTTTAGAATTGGATTTACAATTAAAATCACTCAATATGGAAATAAAATCACTCAATATTGAAAAAAGAGAAAAAATATCACAATTAGAACAGATAATAAATGAACAAAAAAAAATTATTGAATCGTTAAAGGACAATCATCCTCATTAATTTGCCATCCGGATCCAGATTTAGACGCTATGAGAAATTGAATATATAGATATTGGTTGATAATAAAAAAATGACTAGGATTTTTTTTCTTTAACAGAATCTTGCAATGAGGAAGAAGGATCTAATGTAGGGGCATTAGTTATTTTTATAACTTTCTCAGATGCTTTAACATCCCCTTTTATTTTTCCGCCCAGTTTGATTTGTAAACTTTGATATTCTACGCTACCTGTAACGGAGCCTTGTTCTTGAATTGTTAAAGTTCCAGAAATTTTTATATCCCCATCAACATTTCCCCATACATCAGCGTTATCTGACTGTATCGTTCCTTTTAGACTTCCTGTACATCCAACAGTTAAATTCTTTGTACTCACGGTAACATCTGCACTTCCATCAATCTGAACTTCATCAGCATCAGTGATTTCACCCTTAAGTTTAACGCCATTTCCTATTATAACCTTTGAAGATCCTTTGGCAGGTCTGAAAACATCTGGTTTATCATTTGTGACAGGTAATTTCTTTTCAAACATGGGTATCTTTAATCATAATTAGTTAATAATATCAACTTTTATTGATATATCAAAAATTAATTTTTTTGTTGTTTTCTAAATAAATAAGGGTCTTGAAATTTTCCTTGCCAAATGCCAGCCTTGTTTTTTTTAGCGATTTCTTCGTTTTTGACAAAGTCATCTGAATAGTAGCGATAAGCAACAGCCCATCCATTCTGAACCATGTATTGGTTTAAATTCATATTTTTTACAAAACACTTTGCAACAAATCTTTTGTATCGATCAATATCCACGATTTCACATCTCACTTCTTCTTCTGAAACTATGCTGTCCAAAGCATGGGAAGAATCAAAACCGCACTCCCATATGATTTTATTAATTGTGCACGTTTGATTGATTTCAGGAGCATCTATGCCGTATAAGCGTATTTTATTCTTTCCTATATGAATTGTATCCCCATCTATTATTCTTGCTCTACCTTTAATAGATTCAGCAAGAGTTATCGAACAATAGAAAATAGCGAAAAAAATTAAGAGTTCAAAAATCCAAATTTTTTGTGCCATCAACCAGAATTTTATAAACATAGTTTGTATGAGATCTGTTTGTGAATATGTCAATCTTAGGTTCACTATTATGTTCATGAAGACGCATAAGAAGAACTGGAACCTTGATAAACAAAGTTTGAGCAACAGAAGAACTGCTATTTAAGCTATTATCTAAGTTCAAGGTAAGAAATTTTGCGAGAAGTGTGAAAAGCTTTGTACCCATTATGCGGATAACGGTTCTATTTTCTGATACATCGGTCACACTTGCATCTTGAGAACCAATAGAATTTTCTAATTTTGAGAATAAATCTTTTTTGTCATCCCCTTTTTCATCAATAATGAGCCATTCATCAGGACCAAGCCAAATAATTTTTAATGAATTGATTTTTATGTAAGTGTTTGTCCTAATTGGCAATGTGGTATTCAGAACTTTGCTAGTTGATGACAGAAATTTTTTATCATTAGGATTTCCTCGTAAATTAATTTTTGTCATAAAGGGCAGTTCTTGAAATTTTATGTCAGCGTGTTCTTGAACTACGTTATTTTGCAAAATATGAATTGAGTTTTCTCTATTTAACATTATGCACTTAATCTTTCATTTGATGGATCAATAAATACGGGGTTTGTTATTTCTACTTCAATTGTTTTGTTTGGCAAGGGCGCATATATAGTGAATCCTTTTTTCTTTATTCCCTCTTTAACTAGGGCAAGGGCAATTGATCTGCCTAGATTGGGTGAATAATAGCTTGATGTCACATGTCCAATCATTTCCATGGGTACGGCTGTAATTTTTTCAACAAGCTGAGCACCTTCTTCTAAAATCTCATTTGGATCTTTTGTTAAGATTCCTACAAGTTGTTTACGATCTTCTCTGACTGTATCACTTCTGTATAAGGCTCTTTTACCAATAAAATCATATTTTTTTTTGCTGACTATCCAGCTCATATTCAAATCTATGGGTGTAACAGAGCCATCGGTTTCTTGTCCCACAATTATAAACCCTTTTTCTGCACGAAGAACATGCATAGCCTCTGTTCCATATGGAGTAATGTTATATTCATTGCCTAAATTAAAACATTTTTCCCATAATATCTTCGCGTAACTAGAAGGCACATTTATTTCATAACACATCTCTCCTGTAAAACTAATACGCATGACACGGCAGTGAACGCCATCTATCTCGATATTTTGAAAACTCATATGTGGAAAATTATCTTTAGAAAAGTCGTGATTTGGACAAAGTTTTTTCATAAGTTGAGGAGCATAAGGTCCATTTATACTTATTGTAGCAAACTGTTCAGTTATCGAAGTTAAATAAACTTTAAGTTCCGGCCATTCTGTTTGAAGCCAATCTTCCAATTTACTCATCACGCTTGCAGCATTTCCAGTTGTTGTGGTCATGACATAATGATTTTCTCCAAGCCTGCTAGTCACACCATCATCAATTACCATGCCATCATCACCGAGCATTAATCCATAACGGCATTTTCCAATGTCAAGTTTGGACCATGCATTTGTATAAACCCGGTTAAGGAATTCACTAGCATCTCTTCCCTTAACATCAATTTTACCCAAGGTAGATGCATCTAATATGCCAATTCCATCCCTTGTTGCCTTAACTTCTCGATTAACTGCTTGATGCATGTCTTCGTTTTCTTTTGGGTAATACCAGGCCCTTTTCCACTGTCCCACATCTTCAAATTTAGCTCCACAATCAACATGCCACTGATGCATTGGGGTGGTTCTTTCTACATCAAAAAATTCTTTTACATGTCTTCCTGCCAGAGCACCAAAAGTCACAGGCGTATAAGGCAATCTAAAGGTGGTGGTTCCTAGCTTATGAATTGGTATGCCGGACAAGTTGGAAATGATACCAAGTGCATTAACGTTTCCTATTTTGCCCTGATCTGTTGCCATTCCGGTAGTTGTGTAACGTTTTATATGCTCGATTGATCTATACCCCTCTCTTAGCGCAAGTTTTATATCTTTAGCTGTTACATCGTTTTGGAAGTCAACAAACATTTTTGTTCTACCAAAGTGCTTATTTGAAGGAACAATCCATAGATGTTTTAATTTGTCATAAAAAATTTTTTCTGAATTTAATCTAGATTCCACGTCAATTTTTTTTCCGAATTCAGTTAATAAACCAGATATTCTTGCATAAGTTTCCTTAAGAATTTCATCCAATTCAAATGTGCCATTACAGGCACCAATTGAAATTTCATTCTGAAAGGACTTGTCCGGGATAAAAGTTGCATCAATTTCCCTGTAAAATAATTTACCTTTGGATTGTGAAAATAAATGAACAGTAGGCGTCCAGCCCCCTGATACACAAAGAAGATCGCAGGACAGTTTTTTAGACTTGCCAATTGTTTTATCTAGGCTTTCATCTAATTCACTAATTATAACTGAATTGATTTTTTTTCTTCCTTTAGTATCAATTACAGCATGATTGAAAAAAATTTTAATTCCTAATTTTTCTGCTTTTTTTGCAAAATCGCCATTTGATTTTTTGCGTACATCAATTATTGCTTGCACCTCAATTTCATGTTTATTAAAAAAATCAATTGCAGTCTGATAAGCAGTATCGTTATTTGTGAAAATGACAATTTTTTTTACATCTTTAGCAGAACAATGATTTTGGTATTTACGAGCACTGTTTGCCAGCATAATACCTGGCCTGTCATTATTATCAAAAGTCAAAAAACGCTCAATTGAGCCTGTAGCCAATACAACTTTTGTAGCTCTTATTTTCCAAATGATTTGCCTTATTTTTTCATTGTTAATTTTTTGACAAGCAAGCAAATAATTAGAATGCATGTATGCAAAAACTGTTGAATTTTTAATAATTTTTAAATTATCTTTATTATTTTGTTCCTCTAATTCTTTTATAAGAACTTCATGAGTTTTGAATGAATCAGTATTCAAACATTGACCTCCCAACTCAGGATGTTGCTCTATAACTAATACTTTCAAATTCGCTTTTGTTAGCAATTTTGCCGCATACAACCCACTAATTCCTCCGCCTACAATCAATACATCACAGTGATAGTGAAAATGTTCATATTGATGAGGGTCATCCTTTGTTGGCGACCTTCCCAATCCAGCAGCTTGTCTAATTAAATATTCATATTTCCTCCAAAAATTTGGAGGCCACATAAAAGTCTTGTAATAAAATCCTGCCGGGAAAAAGCGAGAAAATAAGTCATTTACTGATCCAAGGTCAAAATTTAAGGACGGCCAATTATTCTGTGAAGTGGCATTTAATCCTTCATAAATATTAATTTCTGTTGCTCTTACATTAGGTTCAGTAATTTCACCCGACTCTAGTTGGACAATTGCATTAGGCTCCTCACTGCCAGAACTAATTATTCCTCTGGGTCTATGGTATTTAAAACTTCTGCCAACTAAAAAGACACCATTTCTAATTAACGCACTTGCAAGCGTGTCACCTTTAAAACCAGAATATTTTTTCCCATCGAAAGTAAAAGAAATTTTTTTGTTCATTATTATTTTTTTGTGTATGAGGTTGAAATATTTCCAGAACCTATTGAAGGTTCTCCAGATGGAGTTTTAGGAGTAATTCCAGTGACGTTAGGTGGTTGCTCTCCCATACTATAGATTTCTAAAATTTGATCAGTTGCAGTGTTTCTAGCAACATTGAACCATCGACGACATCCATTTGAATGATTCCATCTTTCAAATTGAACTCCCTTTATATTTTTTCGCATAAAAAGATAATCAGCCCATTGATCATCAGTCAGATCTGGAGGATTTTTTGGGCGAACTATGTGCGCCTCTCCTCCACAACTAAATTCACTTTGATCTCTTTCTCCACAATAAGGGCATTTGATTATAAACATAATAATTAATGGGCAACCGCTGCTGCGCCATGTTCATCCACTAATTCACCGCTTGAAAAACGATTGATAGTAAAAGGTGCATTAAGTTTGTGGGGTTCATCGTTTGCAATTGTATGAGCAAAAACCCATCCTGATCCTGGAGTTGCTTTAAAGCCTCCAGTACCCCAACCACAATTAAAATACAATCCTTTGATGTGCGTTTTACTAATTATAGGACTTGCATCGGGGCATATATCAACGATACCTCCCCAATGTCTTAGCATTTTCATTCTTGAGAAAAGTGGAAATAATTCAACAACTGCTGTTATGGTATCTTCTACAATATTAAAACCACCACGTTGTGTGTAAGATGTATATCCGTCCGTCCCAGCTCCAATAACCAACTCACCTTTATCCGATTGAGAAACATAAGCATGAATTGTATTTGACATTACGACAGTATTAATCACTGGCTTCACGGGCTCTGAAATCAATGCTTGTAGGGGTCTGCTTTCCAACGGAAGTCGAATACCAACCATATTTGCAATAACACTAGAATGACCAGCTGCGACAACACCAATTTTTTTTGATTTGATTGATCCTTTAGTAGTTTCAATTCCAATTACCTGACCATTATTGATATTTATGCTTGTTACTTCACAATTTTGAATAACATCAACACCCATTGCATCAGCGCCTCTGGCATATCCCCAAGCAAGAGCATCATGTCTTGCTGTTCCTCCGCGACGTTGTAATGTAGCCCCCATAACGGGATAGCGAATATTGGGCGAGGTATTAATAATAGGACAAAATTCTTTTACTTCTTTTGTGTTTAACCACTCACAATCAATGTCATTTAACCGATTAGCATGCCAACGACGCTTTAATTCTCTTACGTCATGAAGGGTATGCGCCACATTCATTACCCCGCGTTGGGAGAACATAACATTGTAATTTAACTCTTGGGACATTCCTTCCCATAATTTTAATGAATGTTCATATAGTGCTGCGCTTTGATCCCACAAGTAATTAGATCTTATAATTGTGGTATTTCGCCCTGTATTACCGCCGCCAATCCATCCTTTTTCTATTACAGCTATATTGGTTAAACCATGATTTTTGGCTAGATAGTAGGCTGTTGTTAGGCCATGACCTCCGCCTCCGATAATAATAGCATCATAATTGTTTTTAGGTTCAGGAGATCTCCAGACGGGTTGCCAATTCTCATGATAAGAAAAAGCATTCTTAATAAGAGAAAAAATTGAATATTTTTTTGGTTTTTTATGCATTTGTTATAGGTATAAATATTTCTATAACAGTTTTAGAAAAGTCCTTCAATTTCCCCGTCATCATTTAAACGTATTGAATTAGCCGTAGGAACTTTTGGAAGACCTGGCATTGTCATAATTTCCCCACACACAACGACAATAAACTCAGCCCCGCTTGAAAGACGAACTTCTCTGATTGGTATACTATGATTTGAAGGAGCGCCCTTTAATGAAGGATCAGTAGAAAAGCTATATTGTGTTTTTGCAATACAAACAGGGAAGTGTCCATAACCATCACTTTCAAATTGTTTTAATTGGTTCCGTATTTTTGTGTCTGCAACAACATCTTTGGCATCATAAATTTTAGTAGCAATAGTTTTAATTTTATCAAATAATGAAATTTTATCCTCGTAAAGAACTTTGAAAGTATTTTTGCTTTCCGCAAGTTCAACAACTTTTTTTGCAAGTTCGGTAGCTCCCTCACCTCCTTTAGTCCAATGATAGCACGGCACAGCTTCCACTCCCAAGTTTGCGCACTCTTTTTGAAGCACTTTCATTTCATTATCTGTATCTGTAACAAAATGATTTATAGCTACGATCACAGGTAGACCAAACTTTTTAATATTAGATACATGACGTTTTAAATTAGACATCCCTGACTTAACTGCATTCACATTCTCTTTACTAAGATCATCTTTTTTAACACCGCTATGCATTTTTAACGCTCGTATAGTTGCTACTAAGACAACCGCGTTAGGTGTTAATTCTGCCTTACGGCATTTAATATTAAAAAATTTTTCAGCTCCAAGATCAGCTCCAAATCCAGCTTCTGTAATAACATAATCAGATAATCGAAGACTTGTTTTTGTAGCGATTACACTATTACATCCATGCGCTATGTTGGCAAAAGGACCTCCATGTATGATAGCGGGATTGTTCTCAAGTGTTTGAACTAAATTGGGCATCAAAGCTTGTTTTAGTAAAACTGTCATCGGGCCTTCTGCTTTTAAATCTTTTGCCAAAATAGCTTTTTTATCTCGTGTGTATGCAACAGTGATATTGCCTAATCGTTTTTCTAAATCTTTAAGATCGGTAGCTAGACAAAAAATCGCCATCACTTCAGATGCAACGGTTATATTAAATCCATCTTGTCGAGGATATCCATTGGCGACTCCTCCAAGATTTACGTTTATTTCTCTTAGAGCCCTATCATTAAGATCCATACATCTTTTCAAGGATACGCGCCTAACATCAATGCCTAATTTATTTCCCCAATAGATGTGGTTATCAATTAACGATGCTAAGAGATTGTTGGCAGAAGTAATGGCGTGAAAGTCTCCTGTAAAATGTAAATTTATATGCTCCATTGGTACAACTTGAGCATAGCCTCCACCAGCTGCTCCGCCTTTCATCCCAAAGCTTGGACCAAGACTTGGTTCTCTTAAGCACACAATGCTTTGTTTGCCAATTTTACACAAACCATCATTGAGTCCAACAGATGTTGTTGTTTTACCTTCTCCAGCTGATGTTGGTGTAATAGCAGTGACTAAAATAAGTTTAGATTCTTTGTTGGGAATATTATTTAATGATTTCATATCAATCTTAGCAATATGAGGACCATAAGCACGCAGATTATTATCTTGTATATTTAATTTTGAGGCGATTTCTTTAATATGTTTTTTATTTGCTTTACGTGCAATTTCAATGTCTGACATATAGAATCCAAAAAATTTCTCTATTTTCTATAGAGTAATTTATTAATATAGAAAATATTAATTTTATCATAAGAAATAAATGAGCGGACATTTAGTTTATTCATTCAGATTTAGGTTTAAATTCATTATTAGAGTTAATTTCTAGCGGAGAATTACTTATTAAATTTAACCATTCGGAGGTTTTTTTTATACCGCCGAAAGCATAAAAGTGAAGTTTACATAATTTGGAAGAGGGGTTGTTGTTTTTATAATCAGCAAGATCAGCAATTAATTTATCTGGAGTTCTTGTGGTTGCTATTTTGGAAATCTTCATTCCTTGTTTTGAAAGAAAGTTAATTGAATTGCCTATGCCGCATGAAGCTGCGTAATAAACCAGAGTTTTTAATGTTGCTGGTCCTGGAATCCCTGTATGAATATCTAAACAGTTATTTAAGGTTTCCAGATGTTTCTCCCACACAAGAAAGGAAGAAGAGTCAAAAAAAAATTGTGTAGCTAAATACATTTTATAATCAGCATTTTTAGCAAATTGATTTTTTTCAATAATTGCTTTATCAAGTTCTTCATCCGGTACATCAGAACTTCCTTCAGGATGTCCAGCAAGCCCCACTTCCTTAAAATTATATTTTGAAAGCAAATCAGTTTGCAAGACATCAAGACTTGAAGCGATACTTCCTTTTTGATTTGCGGGTCCTCCGATAACTAATATTTTTTCACAACCAGCAATTTCTGATAAGGATCCAATGTATTTTTCTAGTTGTGAATTGTCCATAAAGTTTCTTGCGGGTAAGTGCGGAATAGCCTTAAACTTCTCATTATTTAATTTTTTTGCAGTATCAATAACTCTTTCAGATTTTTCATCAGGCAAGTATGTTATATACACATGATTTTTTCGGTGCAAGAATTCGCCAAATTGACCATATTTTGAATAAACTTTAGGAGTAGTTTCGATAGAAAAATCTTTTATTAATGATTTAATGTTAATTTCTGTTTGATTTGTTTTCACGTATTTTTTTTAGTTATAAAAAATAATTGTTTTAGAATTCATAAACAAAATTAGCTCTCGAAGATTTTTGTAAAAAAATGTTTATTTAAGATATGTTTGCATATATACGCTTTGTATGGCAAAAAAAACATCATTTGCTTTAAAACAATTAATCCCTGAAGACAATCCTAAAACAGGAACGAAGTATATTGTTCGAAAGCCTACCAAAGGTCTTAAAGTGGCTGAAAAATTAAGAATGAAAAAATATGATCCTGTATTAAAGAAACATGTGTGGTTTATTGAAAAAAAAATGCCTCCACACAGCAAATAATTTTTATTTACGTCTTTTATTAATTTTAAGTCTAATCCGCAGGTACTCTTTTTCTGGATTTATTTAAAGATTTTTCCAATTCTTTATAGGAACATAAGCCGACATCCATCGGGCTTTTTGATTCTAGCACTGCTTCTCTATATGTTCCATTTCGAATGGCATCCACGGTATTTTTTGTCGATCCTGTTAACTTAGCAATTTGAGTGGTACTCAATTCTTCTGGATAACGTTTGATTAACCATAAAATAGCATGGGGTTTTTCTTGTCGAAGAGAAATAGGTGTATATTTTGTATCTTTTTTTCTAGGTGGAAGTTTGTCAATTGTATCTGAGGAAATTAGCTCTAAACGAGCAGCTAAATCATTTTCGCATCTTTTAATTTCACCCCTTGTTAATTGATTATTATCAATAGGATCATATCCTTGCAGACCTATTGCCACATCATCATCGGCAATACCTTGGACTTCTAACTCATGAAGACCACAAAACTCTGATATTTGATCAAAAGAAAGAGATGTGTTTTCAATTAACCATACTGCTGTTGCTTTTGGCATAAGTGGAAATTTCATATATAATCCAATAAATAATTATGTAGGCCTTATAAATATAATAACATAAAATATATATAAAAATATGAATGATTTTTTAGAATTTGATGACGAGAAAAAATCAGTAAAATCAATAAATTTAGATGATTTTAGTGTTGAAGATTTGAGAAAATATATAAAGGATCTAGAAGACGAGAAGAAAAGAACAGAGTTAGAAATGAAAAAAAAGAATAGCTTGCAGGAAGAGGCTAAGAAATTTTTTATATAGTTACTTACTAAGTTTCAAGCCTTTAAATCTTTTCTCAAAACGGGCAACTTGACCTTCTGAATCGTTAATGCTCGCCTTACCCCCAGTCCATGCCGGGTGAGATTTAGGGTCAATCTCAAGTTTGAGAGTGTCAGAAGACTTACCCCATGTAGATTTGGTTTTAAAAGTCGATCCGTCAGTCATCACAACTTCAATTTCGTGATAATCTGGATGAATGCCTTTTTTCATATTTATTAGCCTTATAATTAATCTTGATCTAAAGTAAAGTTCGATTTAGCCAAGTTTTCTTGAATTATTTCATGCAAGCTGTAGTTAGAAGCTAAAATATCTTTTGATAAAATATTCCATGAATTTCCACTTGGTTTTGTTACTTTTCCTCCAGCCTCTCTAACAAGTAAGACCCCAGAAGAAACATCCCACAAATTTAAATTTCTCTCCCAAAAGGCATCTAATTTTCCTGATGCTACATAAGCCAGATCAATAGCAGCTGAGCCCATTCTTCTAAGTCCAGAACATTTGGTTGTAATTTGTTCAATTTCATTAAGATAGTTTTTATAAGTTCTGTTAGCATGAGGTATTCCAATACCTATTACAGAATCAGCTAGGTTATCTCTTTTTGATACACGAAGTCTTTTATTATTACACCAAGCGCCCTTTCCTTTCGATGCCCAAAAAAATTCATTTGTAATCGGATTAAAAATAACACCATCTGTAATTTCGTTATCAACAATTTTTGATACAACAATTCCAATTAACGGGATACCATGAATGAAATTTGTTGTGCCATCTATAGGATCAATAACTATGATTTCGTCATTGCCATCAATCCTCCCTTTTTCCTCAGATATGTATGTTGATTTAGGATAATAATATTGAAGAGTATCAAGTAAAATCTTTTCAGTTTTTAAATCAGCATCAGTTATGAAATCACCTATATTTTTTGATTGGATTTGAAGATTTTCAATTTCTCCGAAATCACGTGACAGTCTTCTCCCCGCTTTTCTCACAGCTTTTTCAAATATATTTATAATTGCTGGTTGTATTTGCATCTTTATTTTTTCGCCTTTTCAACATAACTAGCGTCACTGGTGTTGATGATAACTTCATCACCTATTTCTATAAAAGGAGGAACAGAAGTTTTAATATTTCTTTCCAATAAGGCAGGCTTGTATGATGAAGCCGCTGTTTGTCCCTTTACTACTGCGTCAGATTCAACAACTTTAAATGACACGTGGTCAGGTAAAATAATCGATACAGGAATAGAATTATGCAGTTGAATAATGACGTTGTCATTTTCCTTTAAGAACTTTGACTGAGATTCACTAATTATATCTTCTGCAATTTCTGTTTGTTCAAAGTTAATATTATCCATAAAATAAAACTTATTGTCGCTCTTATATAAATACTGATACTGCTTTTCATCAAGTATAGCCCTTTCAACGCTCTCAGAAGAGCGAAAACGTCCATTCATTTTAGTTCCTTCTTTTATCTCTTTCATTTCTGCCTGTATATATGCTCCGCCCTTACCAGGTTGAGTGTGTTGTGTTTTCGATACTCTCCACAATTTAGAATTTATCTCTAATATATTGCCAACTTTTATTTGATTTCCATCAATCTTCATTAGTTAACCTGTAACAAAAAACATATTTCAATTTTGTTAATTTTTTGAATCATTGTAAAAACTCCTTTTAAATTTTAAGTCTACATTTTTAATTTTTGAAAAGTCTAGTACACTAAATTTAGGGTTTATTAAAACCTTATTTTTTTTTGCAATTTGATTTAGTTTTTTATAAGTTTCTTTTTTTGCATCAACTTTTAAATAATCAATTCTTTGCTCAACTAAATTAATAAAAAGAGCATAATTTTTTTTACAATCTACAAAGAGTTTAAAATTTTTTTTTGAAAATTTTTGTTCAAGCAAATTATTAAATTCTTTAATCCAGTCAGGCCCAAAGCCATTTACCATAAAATATTTTATATAAATAATTGGAAATATTTTTCGTTTTTGACAAGTAGTTATTATATCAACAGCCTGATTATATGAGTTTATTGCAAAACTATAATCTATAGATTTCACTTATAATAATTTTTTTAAATTGAGTAAGGTGTCAATCATGCGGTTGGAAAAGCCCCATTCATTGTCATACCAGGAAAGTATGCGACAGAAACTTTTATTTATTACCTGGGTCTGAGTAAGGTCGAAAATTGAGCTGCTTGAATTATGATTAAAATCAATTGAAACTAAAGGCAAATCATTGATTGTTAAAATATTCTTCAGTTGTTTTGTTTTTGAGGCAGCAATCATTATCTTATTTATTTTATCAACAGATGTTTGCTTTTTGCTGGTAAAAGTAAAATCAATTAATGATACGTTGGGAGTTGGAACTCTGATGGCAGTTCCATCCAGCTTGCCTTCTAAACTTGGCAAAACAAGACTAAGCGCTTTTGCAGCCCCTGTGGAAGTTGGTATCATGGCAGTTGACGCAGCACGGGCTCTTCTTAAATCCGTATGAGTTTGGTCAATAGTCGGTTGATCGCCCGTAAAACTATGAATTGTTGTCATAAAACCAGATTCTATACCTATATTTTTTTCCAGAATCATAGCAACAGGCGCAAGACAATTAGTTGTGCATGAACCATTTGATATAATTTTATGTTTTTTATTTAAAATATTATTGTTAACACCTTGAACAATAGTTGCATCTGCATTTTTCGCGGGAGCAGATATGATCACTTTTTTTGCACCGCTTTTGATGTGACCATAAGATTTTTCCTTAGAAGCAAAAACACCACTACACTCAAGAACCACATCAATTTTTAATTTTTTCCAAGGGAGCATCTCTGGATTTCTTTCTGAAAAAAAAGTTATATTATTATTATTATATCTTAATCCTTTTTTTGTTTTCTTTATTGCAAATGGAAGTTTGCCGTGAGTGCTGTCAAATTGTAATAAATGATGACTTGATTCAAGTGAGCCAAGT
>Ga0187833_10003443_pt1 | contig 16048 bp, 11 predicted proteins | sample ETNtaG_37_FD_167968 | JGI IMG/M metagenome (GOLD analysis project Ga0187833, IMG submission 167968) | Marine microbial and viral communities from oxygen minimum zone, Eastern Pacific Ocean - ETNP2014_SV_400_PacBio MetaG (Illumina Assembly) | ecosystem: Environmental > Aquatic > Marine > Hypoxic...
TTGGTTTGTATTTTGATTTTCTTTTCAAAACACCTAAAAATGGAAATAAAGATTTTTTGTCATCTTTTTTCTTTCCTTTTTTCTTAATTTTCCAATAATAATAACCTAAGCCTCCTGAAATTAATAGAATTATAAATAAAATTATAAATAAAATCCATAAATTAAATCCTTTTTCTTCTTGACAATCAGCAGGACAATTATTTTTTGTTTCTGGGTAATCTCCTTCAGAATCACAAACTCCATTTTCATTACACAATGGAGTTAAATCTTCTCCATCTAAAATTCCATCTCCATCAGTATCTGAATTAAATGGATTGTAACCTAATGCTAATTCTTCTTCATCTGTTAATCCATCACCATCTGAATCTTTAGATGAAACTGGAGGGGTTTGTTGTGTTTGTGTTCTAGGTCTTGAGATAATACAACTTCCATCAGGTCTACACAATTCTTCATCTTCACAACCACAAATAGCACATTTATTTTCTAACACCCCATCATTACAACGATTTGGTTTGTTTGTACTACATGAATTATCATTTGTTCCATCAGAACATGATTCTCCTGAACCTTGACAATCTGTATCTAAATCATCTATTTTTCCATCACAATCATTATCTTTATTGTCTAAACAATTTGTTTCAATCTGCTCATAATTTTGTGTGGAAGTATAATTGCAAGAATTAAATAATCCATTTGAACAAGTTTGTGTTAAACCACTACAAACTCCATCATTTAATGCACAAGCTCTTGTTTCTCCTTGATTACATGTACAACTTTCATCTATTGATCCATCACAATCATTATCTACATTATCACCACATAACTCAGTTATTGGAAGTATTGCTCCTAAACAAACACTCCATAAACTATTAAGACATTCTTGTGTTCCACTAGTACAAACCCCAATTGAAGTTCCACAACTTTTTGAATCTCCTATACTGCATTGACAACCTTCATCTATTGCGCCATTACAATTATTATCTATATTATCACATATTTCTATTCCTGGAAGAACTGCATCATCACAAACACTCCATTTTAACAAATCATTAACTAGACTACATGTTTGGGTTCCTTCTTTACAAATTCCTTGGTTAGGTCCCCCACAACTTCTAGTAGATCCTTGGTTAGTACAATCACATCCTTCATCTACTCCTCCTTCGCAATTATTATCTGATCCATCACATACTTCTAATCCAGGAAGTGTTGATCCTCCACAAATACTACTCCATTTTCCATTTTCTTGACATATCTGAGTTCCTAAATTACAAACTCCAGTGTCTGTTGAACATCCTCTTGTATCTCCTACATTACAATCACAATTTTCATCAATTAAACTATTACAATTATTATCTAAACTATCACTACATGTATCAACTAAATTAAAATTAGAACCATAACTACATGCTTGCCATTGTCCATTTGAACAAGTTTGTGTTTTCCCTTCACAAACACCTAAAACTCTAGGGCAAGGTCTAACATCACCATTTGTACATGTTTCTATAGGTTGAGGTTCACATGAACCATATTGCCCATTAGCTCCGCATGTTTCTAAATAATTTGATACTTCATCCCCACCATTTGCAGGATAACAAATTCTTGTTTCTCCAGGAGAACAGATAAAAGTTTCAGTAGTACATTGAGATATATCAAATTGACAATCATTCTTACAACTTAATGTCCCTCCAGTAAAACTAGAACTAACACTTAAACATGTAGCTCCATTTAGATTAGAAGCATCACATTGTTCACCTTGATCTAATTGTCCATTATTACATCCAGCTACAACAAATCCACAATCTGTATCTAAATTATCTATTCTTCCATCACAATCATTATCTTGGTTGTCATCACATAAATCCTGTTCATCTACTGTACAAACTCTAAAACTACTCTCAACAAATCTTACACATCCATAATCTCCATCTGGCAAATATTCATCACAAAAAAAAGTAAAAAATTCATTTAATCCTATGTCACTTTGTTGTGTGATATATTTACAGCTAGCTTCATCATTAAATGAAGAAGTACTACAATACTCTCCTTGATTACAAACTTCATTACTAATGTCTTCTTGTTGAAGGTCCCTACAAACTCTAACTGATTTTTTGCAAACTCCTCCTTCATCTACTTGACCATCACAATTATCATCTTTGAGATTACAAACTTCATCTGCTCCTGGAAAAACACTTGCATCTTTATCATTACAATCTATTTGTGTATTCGAATAAGTATAATGTGCAAAAGAACTTCCAAGAAATCCATCTAAATCTCCATCTACAGTTTCACATTGACAACCATTATTACAAACTTGTCCTAAATCGCAACCACCTGGACCAATTTCTGTTGGGGAATTTTTTGAAGATTGTTTATAAAATTTAGCAGTACCTCTATTAGTTCTATCAAAAATTGAAAGTTCATTTTTATTTCTTAAATTTGTCCCTACAAAAACACCTTCACACGAAGGAGAGACAGATCCCGCTGAAGATAAATGGCCAAGTCTATCTGTTGTACAAACTTGTCCATATAAAATTGGACCATAAAAAGGATAAAAACAAGTATCCCTACCGCAAGGAGTATCTTCTCTTCTTGGATATTGAGAAGTATGATCTGCATAAGTTATACTAATAGTTAACAATACCAATAATGTTAATAATATTATTTTTTTCATCTATCCTCTCTCTTCATCTCCTCTCTCCATCTCCACTGTCATCTAAACAATCTTCAGGACAATAAATATGTGAATTACTAAACTGTGATTCAAATGTTTCCCATCTATCACAAGTTTTATCTCCACAAGTTCCGCAATCTTCTTCACAACTTCTTGTTAAAGCTTCATTTTGATTGCATTTCTCATCACCACAATAAGCACATTGAACTTTTTGTCCTTGTACATTTGATGGAAGGTCTATACAATCAGGATCCGTTCCATAAGCACAATTGGAATCACAAACCCCATCACATGAATTAAAACAAGAATTTTTATTTCCTTTTGCTAATAAACTACAATCTGGATCAAAATTTCCACAATCTGAATCACAAACATCATCTTTAGACAACAAACAACAGTCTCCACCATTATTTGTGCATTGACCACAATCAGGATCTATATTTTGTGTACAACTATTACTACAAACACCATCTTCTAATGCTTGACACCCAGGAAGCATTCCACATAAATTAAATATTATATTTCTATTAACTCTTACATTAGCATTAAATGGACTTAAAGAATAAGCTCCAGAACCATCTCCACATTGCACAACGCATGCTTCTGTTCTTATTAAAGCAAAAGTTCCTAATCTATTTGTTGTTACATTAACAAATTTATCATCATCTTCTCCAAATAATGTACTTAATATAGGAATCCAAGTTTCTCCATTATACTCTGCTAATGTTACCTCATTCTTATTTCCACAGTCAACAATAGCTTCAGAATAAGGGCCATCTGGTGGAAATTTATATAAAAAATTTCCGAAATTAGAATTTGAACCAGGATATTTATAGATTGGACTTAAAACTAAATTACAATGTTTAAATCCTTGATCTTTACAATTTAAAATTTTTTGAAAATTTACTGTTCCACTATCCCCTTGGGCATAAGCAAATAATATTGGGATTATTAAGATTATAATAAAAATTAATTTGAATATTTTATTATTAGCAAGCAACACAAACATCACCTATTCCATCATAATTGAAACTTATATCATCACCTGGATTAAAATTTTTATATATTCCACAAGCATTAACTTGTCTTGATTCGATAGATTTACAATTAGAATCTACAGCTACATCAAAACAACAAGACACACTTAAACTATCTTTTGTAAAAAAATCTTTTATTATAACTACTTTATCTCCTCTTGTTATCTTGATAGGCCATTCAACTTCAACAAATAAATTTCTATTAGGATTTAATGTAGCTTGTACATTCTCTAAAGGTTCTACACTTAACTCATATTCATTAAATCTAGAAAAATCATCGCAAATTAATGGAAGATTTGATTCAACATAATCTTGTAATCTAGATTCAAATGTTGTTCCAGGAGTATTAGCTCTAACAATTGGACTACTTTCTCCAATTTTAACAATATCATCTAAACATCCTTGAACATAAGATACTACATCTGGGAATTCTTCTGGTTCAAGTGAAGGAGTAATTCTACTTCCAAATGAAATAAGAAAAAATATGATTCCTAAAATAACTATAATAAGAATTATAAAAATCGTTGTCTGACCTCTTTTTTTCATACTAGATATACTAGTAAGATTAATATTTAAAGATAACTAAATCTATATTTTTGAAAGAGATAATTAGAATATCACTAAAAATTATTTTTTAAATTAAGGGCAAGGTCTAACTACCCCATTTCCATCCCTAAAATTCCCACTACATGTTAAAGTAGGATTTACAAATCCATCTTTATCATTATCACAACCATTATCTACAACCCCATTACAATCATTATCTAGATTATCACATACTTCTGCTGAAGAACTTCCTGGAGTGGCACTACATTTACCATCACATTGTATTGTTCCTGTTTTTTGACAAATTCCTTTTCCAACAGTACAAGAATTTCCTAGTTTTGAGGGAGTAGAAATACTACAAGCTCCATTAATCTTAACTTTTCCACCACAAGATCCGCAAGATCTATCATAATTAAAGATACCCCACACTTTCCATTTAATATCCCTCTATCTCTCCAACTACAGCTGCTCCTAAAGCAATCATTGAATATTTTCCAGGTGAGGCACTATTATCAATAGTTAAGTTGTATGAATATACAGAAGATGGAATATACTTAGAAGTTGTAGAAAATGCATTTCCTTACTACTACAATTATTTTCTAGACAATCCAAATGTAGCTATGATAACTTGGCATTCTCAAGCATATTCAAAAGCATTTTTTTTGACAAAAAAAAGAAAATACGCTGATTATGTCTTTCTTCTAAATGATTGGAGTATGTTAAAACAAATATCTCAATCTGAAAATGAAACTTTTTTAGGTGGATATGGCACTTCACCAGGAATTTCAACTGCTGTTTATAATGAAGGAATGAATGATGTATATTTAGTAGCTAAAGAGTTAGGTGATTCAAGAATAGGGAAATATAGAGAGTCGATTAAACTATCAAATAAATTTATATTGCAATTACAAACTACTAATAAAAAAGATATAAACGCTCTAGGTGGCTTCAAAAAAAGTTTAAGAAATCCAAATCAAAGAATTGATAATAATCAACATGCAATTAACTCTATGATTAAATCATTAAAAAATTATGATTTAATATATAATTAAAACCATTTCGTTAATCCTTCTTGTTTTTCTTTTTCTCTTCCAAAAACACCCTCTATTCTTTGCTTAGTCAACTCTAAAGTCTGTTTTAAGTAATTAGAAACATTATAGTGTTCTGCTAGCTGCATACTTGGTGCTAAATATTTAACAATACTACCTTGGGATATTGTAAAAATTAATTTTCCATTACATTTTGTACATTTACCAGATAAAGGGGGTCTTCTAAACTTTTCATTGCAAGCAACACATCTAAATTGTTGCATTGAGAATTTTCTTAAGTTTCCTTTTATATCTCTTATAAAATGTCTCTCTATAGTTAATCTAGCAACATCAATCTCATCTACAGCTCTTATTTTAGAAGCAATTTCCATCTGACCTAAAACTTTTTCCATCATTGAAGGAATTTTTTTGTAAGCACTCCATACAATTCCAATGTTCATATCAGAAACATCATGAGTAAATCCCCAATCTTCAAATTGAGATTCTTTTCCCAATCTATTAATTAATTGTTCGATTTTTATTTCTCTAGGATCTTTATATTCTTGTGCTGCTTCATACAACTCTAGAGGATATTCCCAAACCAGATCCATATCAAAAACCATATCATCTACTTCACTTGGAGTTAATATAGAAGTTAATACTAAAGGTGTGTCTTGTGTTGCTCCTCTATTATTTGGTAGATAATGTCTAGAAAAATTCAATAAAGAATCCATTAACAACATAACACAATTTTCATCACCTTCACAATCTCTTCTTTGTGCAGAGTGCCATAATGGATGTGAAAAACATCCTTGTGTTTTACTAAATCCAATTATTCTTCCAATAATTGCTGCACTTATATGGGGAGCTAATCCAATAACTAAATGTCCAATTAAATCTTCTCTTTGTTTAACATTATAAAATTTCTTCAATCCATAAAATTTAACTAATAAATCATCAATGTAATTAGCAATTCTTGTTAGAACTTTATCTGCTCCTTCTTCACGAGCTTCATCACATGCTGGAAGAATAACATCTTGTGGTCTTATCTCTATTAATTGATCTTCATTTTCTAATTCTTTACCATTAATGTCTTTTTCATAACCTAATTTTTTTAATTTTTCAATACTTGTTCCAATTTCTTTAGCTTTAAAATGAGTTATTGGCATTTCAGTCATGTCATATCTTATAGTTCCATCTTTGTTAACATTCAAATTATATTGTGCTCTCAGAATTCCTTTAGCCATATTTTCAGGAATATGATCTTTATTAGAAGTTCCCCTCACTCCTTTAATCAATTCATTATATTCTTTTAATTTTATTTTTTTTAGTGCTTGTTTAAAATAATGATCAACATCAATGTTTCTTCTCTTAAATCCACCCATTTCAGTTTTTTCTTCACAAACTTCACATTTTGGATAAATAGTTTCTTTTTTACATTTATTACAATAAAAGGTTGAAAATTCTGATGTTATTTTTCCTTTAGTCAAAGCTGTTTGTAAATTCCTCATTCTTCCACCTTGATCTCCAACTGGAAATAACATATGTGGGTTTCCTGTTAATTTTCGGAGCTTAGCTTTTTCAGGTCTACCCATTCTAGCTCCAATAAAAGTTCCAGATTTATCTCTTATAATAATTTTAGAAATTTTATTTATTAATTCTAATACATTCCCTTCTTTTGGTAGTTTATCTAATTTAAGAATATTATAAAGTGTGTAAGCATGATCTCCTTCTATTACAACATACTCTTTCTCAGCTACTTTATGTGGCACTCCAAGTAATTCTAAAACTCTTTTAGGATCTCTTTCTTTTATTTCTGATGTTAAATCATAAACAAATGGAAGTAATATTTTAGATTCATTCAAACTTCCTTTTTTATACCATTCTATAAAACTGTTAAATTGTTCTTTATCAAGATCATTCCAATGATAAGTATATCTTGGGTGTAAAGGAATTTTATGTTCTTTAGATAATTCAAAAGCTTGTTTTGCTGTTATTTTAAAAAATCTGTCTCTCTTTAATTTTTCAATTAGTTTATCTTTTGTATTTAATTTTTTTATTTCTTGTTGATACCATTCTTCATTATAACCACAAGGAACTAATTTATGCCCTCTATTAAAAAACTCCCCATAATTAACTAAAAAATCCCCTAAAAATATAATTTCTTTAACATTCTTTAAATTATCTTTGGCTTCTTGTTCTGAATCTAAAAATAAAACATCTCCATTTTTTAATTTAACAATTGGCCCTTCAATAGTATCACAAGGTTCCATTGCACTTGATTTTCCAGGTCTTTCATATCTTAATTGAGTTCCTGTAGCAATATATTCATCTAAAATTATCATTGTAGCTGGATGCATTGCCATACTACTCAACCCAGAAATTCTAGATCTCCCATATCTCAATCTAAATCCTCCAGTTCTTAATGGATGAGTTAAAATTGGACGTCCTGCAACTAAATCTTTAATGTAATTATAATCTGGAGCTATTTTTTCTGTTTCTTTTTTTACTTCACCTTTAGATCTTATCTTTTTTTGTAGTTTAACAAAATCATTTATGTAATCCCAATTTTGTAAGTTAAAATCATCTTTCCATTTAGATATCTTAACCCACATTTTTGGTGATTTTTGTGCTAATCCTTCTCCTAAAACTAGACAAGGACCATTCCTAATAAAATCAGTTTCTATTCTTGGGAGATTTTTATAGTTGCTAACCTCAACTTTCTCTGTTGGGTCTCCTGAAATTTGTAAAGATAGATTTCTCATTAAAAATTCAATCTCTTCTTCACTTGGAAGATATTGTAAATTTGTAATTCTTTCATGATAATCATAAAGTTCAGTTACCATCCTTTTTACTTCTTGTTCACTTGGATCATAAGGAGCGTAACCCATATTTTTTCTAACATAATCTGCAGCTAATAACATTCCACAAATTATTGTTGTTCCTGCACTTCTTATTGGGCCTCCAAACATCAAACAAAAATATTCTTTCGAGTCATTTGTTTCTTTAATCTTTAATGCAACAAAACCTTCTAAAGGACTAGATACAACTCCTGAAGTTAAATAAGCTAAAGATACTCTAATTCCTACTTCCATTGCTTCTCTTTTATCTTTAAACTCACAAAATTTTGCTTGGGCAACTTCTAAAGCAATTTTTAATGCAACTCTCCAATCTAATTTATCATATTCTTCTTCTAACTCAACTATCCTTTCGGCCATTCCACTATTTTTAATTTGAGGGGCAACAGTACTTATTAGTCCCTCAACTCTTTCTACCATATTTCTTGCAAGAATAACTTCAGATTTATCTTCAGGATCTAAATTTAAAGCTCTAGCTTTGTTAGCTAATTCATAACATTTATTCACTTCTTTTTCTATATCATCAAAATATTTATTTATCATTTTCATCAAATTTTATATTGCTTATCTCTCTTGTTTTTAGATTAACAATAGAAACTCTAGCTGGTAAAGGATTGTTTCCCATTTTTTCTTGATAAGGTGTTTTTCCTTGCCAACATGAACAATTAATTATTGTTGTCCCATTATAATTAGTTGAATCTGGCCTATGCATCTCCCCTAAAACAAAAAAATCAGGAATGTCTTCTATAACTAAATTATCTTCTTTAGAAGCCATATAAACATCAGAGCCATGTGTTGGGGCTAAATGTCTTTTCTGCATTAAAAATTTAGCTGCTAAACTTGCATTATCTCTTGCGTTCCCTAATCTTAAAGTATCAACATTATCTATAAAATAATGTAAACTATTCCCATGATACATCAAAACATCAAATCCACTAAAATCATCAGAAGAATGAATATTAATTAAAGCAGGATTGCTAACTAAAAATGTATTTGGTAAATCCCAAACACTCTTTGCTAAATCTTTATCCAAATATGGTTGAGGCTCACTTAATCTCATTGCATCGTGATTTCCTGGACCAACAATTAAGCTTATGTCTTTTCTTATCTTCCCTAAATAATCTGCTAATAATTCATATTGTTCTCTAATGTCTGGAATGATTAATTCTTTGTCTTGATCTGGGTAAATCCCAATTCCATCCACTAAATCTCCAACTAAAAAGAGATATTTTATTTTAGAAGATAATTCTTTTTGTTTTTCATCCCCTAACTCTCCATTTATCCATTCAATAAATTTCTCAAATTCTTCTTTTAAAAATACTTTATTCCCTATGTGTACATCACTAATAAATGCGGCATAAACTTCATCTTCAGATTTTTTTAATTCTTTATTATATGGTGTGTCAGGGATATAAATATTATTTATGAATAAAACTTTATTTCTTATAAAACCTTTAATCCCAATAACCTCATCCAAAACTAAATTTTTCCCTATCTCAAAACATTCTTTTTCTTGATTGATTATTCCAGTTACTTCTCCAGTTATATCTTCTAATTTAATCACAATATTTCCATTTTTTGTTAGATCTTTACTAAAAACTAATCCAATAAATGAAACATTTGTATTATTTTTTTCGATTCCTTTATTTATTGATAAAACATCTTGTAGATCTTGTCTGTTCACTAAAATATTTTTTATTTTATTATATCTAGATTTAAAATGAGAAACAAAATCTTTAACTTCTATTTTTTGAGGATCAGCTTCATAACTTTTTATTATTTTTACTTTTCTATCTAAATCTTCTTTATTATCTTTTTTAATTTCTGTTTTTTCTTCTTTATCTCCATTCAATAAATCATTAGTTAGAACTATTATATTTTTTTCATTTAATTTTTCAATTAAATCTAAATTATCTTCATTAATATTTTCAATAACCTCTGGGCTTAAAAGAATTTTTTTATCCATAAAGGATTTTATAACTTCCCTCATAAACCTAAGCCCTCTTTTAGTATATCATTAATTTTTGGGATGGTTGCATTTGGGATTGCTAATTTTATTTCTCTTGTTCTTCCATATCTTCCTTTACTAATAACTTTAGCATTTATCATGCCTAACATATCTAATTCTGCAATTATATCTGAAACTCTTCTTTGTGTTAATGGTTTTAATCCACAATTAATGCATGATTGTTTGTAAATTTCATAAATATCTCCTGTAAAAATTGGATTTCCATTACTATTCCCATTAGTACAGACATTGAAAATAGAATATAATGTTAATTTGAATTGTTTTGGTTGTGTATTAACTTGTTCTAAGACTCTATCTCTCTCTATCTTATCTTCTGCTCCATCTATATGTTGAACTATAATTTTATTTTCATTTTTTCTTTCAGTTATTTCTCCAGCAACTCTTAATAATTCTAATGCTCTTCTAGCATCCCCATGATCTCGAGCAGCATAAGCTGCACATTTTTCTATAACTCCTTCTTCAATAACATCTTTTCTAAAGGCCAATTTTGCTCTTTGTTTTAAGATACTTTGTAATTGAATTGCATTATATGGTGGGAAAACTAATTCTTCTTCACTCAAACTACTTTTTACTCTAGGATCTAAATTGTCAACAAACAACAAATCATTACTTATCCCAATTAACGTTACTTCAGAATTTTTCAACTCATTATTTAATCTTGTTAAATTGTATAAGATTTCATCTCCTGTTTTATGAACTAATTGATCAATTTCATCTAAAATTATTAATAATAATCTTTTTTCTTTATCTAATTGTTTAACAAATAATTTGTAAACTTCTTCTGTAGGTAATCCTGTTGCAGGAACATCTACCCCAAATTCCCTAGTTAATTGTGCAATTAATCTATATTCTGTATCTGCTACCCTCTTTAATTTACAATTTATATAAATTATTTTTAGAGGAATTTTATTTTTTTCTGCTGTAACTAATAAATTATCAGCAATATAATTTACACACAAACTTTTGCCAGTCCCAGTCTTTCCATATATAAAAATATTAGAAGGTTTTTCCATTCTTAAAGCAGGAGCTAAAACTCCAGCTATTTGATTTATTTGTTCTTCTCTATGTGGAAGATTTTTAGGAGTATAATTACCTTGTAAAGCTTTTTTATTGATAAATAGTGGATCTTTTTCAAGAAATTTTTCAAAGAAACCATCCAACTCTTTTTGCCTCATTTCAATAAAAACTATTAAAATATTATTTAAAGATTATTACAACACAGCACCACCTTTATTTCCTTTGGAACAAATATTTCAGTAAAAATAAATTTTTTTGTTATTTAATAAAATATTTACACCTTTTCTTCTTATGGAACTATAGAATGACAACAAATTTGTTATACTCAAAAGTAATTATGATTAATAATATAAATATAATATAATATAAATATTTATAATATATAAATAAAAAGAAAAAATAAATCATTAAAATTCTCAAGTTTTAGAGCTTATATCAACTATTTATAATTTTTATATTATTTATTAATTAAATTAAGATTATTTATTATTTTAATGCTATAAAGCTTGTATTTACGAATTAAAGAGAATTTTTAATAAAAATAACTCCATACGAAATATAAGGGTGTGAGGGTTAATTATTATTTGATTTAATTTTTCCATTCCTAAGAAGGTATTATTTTGACAAGTAAATTTTATATAATAAATAAATATATAATTTAATGGTTAATTGGCTTTATATTGTTGGTGTGGTGATAGCAGCATTCATTTTTATGGAATATTTTAAACACCATTTTGTCTCAAAAATATCAAAATTAATAATTTTATTTTTTTTAATAGCTTTAGTATCATTAGCATCAAGTGGATATCTTTTAGAAAATAATTTACTTAAAACAGATAATAAATTAATAATAACCTCTGCAGCAGTTTTTTCAGATATTAAAGATAGATTAGATGAATCTGAATTGTTTAATTCAGTTAATACAACAAATTTTTTAGATACTAGAAAAATTTATAAATAACGATAAAATATCTAATATAATAAAAATGGCAGAAGAAGATAAAAAATATTCTAAACAGATTGTTGGGAAGACTGTAGTAACTAAATCTGGAAAAAGATTTGGAGAAGTTGGAAACATATCTTTTGAAACAAGAACAGGGGAATTAATTCACATTATATTAAAAAATCCAACAAGTTTTGCTACAGAACTAGATTTAGAAAGGAATGATAGTAATGAATTAACAATTCCATATTCATCAGTTATTGCGGTTGGTGATTTTGTAGTTGTATCAGAAGATGATATGTCTTAATTCTAAAAGATAGATTTTTAAACACCATATTATACCATATAACTCTTGATTTTATCTAATAAAATGAAATATAAATCTACAAAAGATGTAAAAATATCTAAGGGTGTAGTAGATCAAGTTATTGGCCAAGACCCAGCTATTTCTATTGTTAAAAAAGCAGCTAAACAAAGAAGAAATGTTTTATTAATTGGAGATCCTGGAACAGGTAAAAGTATGATCGGCCAAGCCTTATCTGAGTTGTTACCAATGGAAATTCTATCAGACATATTAGCTTTACCAAATCCAAATGACGATAATGCCCCATTAATAAGGACAATGTCAAAAGGACAAGGAAAATCCTTAGTTACCAAACAAAAGATACAAGCAATGTCTTCTTTTAAAAATCAATCTTTAATTTTATTAGTTGTTGTTCTTGTTGTAAGTTTAATTCCATATTACTTTTGGAAGACAGGAGCAATATCAGATGTTATTTATGCAGCTTCTATGATTTCATCAATGGTTTTCATTATAGGATTTATGTTATTCTTAAATTTAGGAAAAAGAATGAACCTAAGTGAGAAATCAAAAGTAGCAAAATTATTAATTGACAACTCTGAAAATAGACATGCTCCATTTTTTGACGCAACAGGAACACATGCAGGAGCATTATTAGGAGATGTATTGCATGACCCATTACAATCTGGAGGATTAGGAACTCCGGCTTATGAAAGATTAATTCCTGGAATGATACATAAAGCAAATGGAGGGGTTTTATTTGTTGATGAAGTTGGAACTTTATCAATGAGATCTCAACAAGAACTATTAACTGCATTACAAGAAAAGAAATATCCAATAACTGGACAAAGTGAGAGAAGTTCCGGGGCTCAAACAAGATCTGAACCAGTTCCTTGTGATTTTATTTTAGTTGCTGCAGGAAATATGGAAACAATCCAAAAAATGCACCCTGCTTTAAGATCTAGAATTAGAGGTTATGGTTATGAGATTTATATGAACACAACAATGGATGATAACGAAAAAAACAGAGAAAAAGTTACCCAATTTATAGCTCAAGAAGTTTCTAAAGATAAAAAGATTCCACATTTTTCTCAAGATGCTGTAAATGAAATGATTGAGGAAGCTAAAAAAGCAGCAGGGGTAGCTAATAAATTAACATTAAGATTAAGAGAGCTTGGAGGATTAGTGAGAGCAGCAGGAGATTTAGCTAAAGAACAAAATTCAAAATTAGTTGAAAAAAAACATTTAATTGAAGCTAAAAAATTATCAAGAACTTTAGAACAACAAATAGCTGATAAATATATTGAAAATAAAAAGAAATATGAAGTTATTATAACAAAAGGAAATAGGATTGGAAGGGTTAATGGATTGGCAGTTATTGGTTCAGGATCCTCATTTTCTGGAATTGTGCTTCCAATTGAATCTGAAGTAACTCCTGGAGGAAAAAAAGCAGAGTTTGTGGCTACAGGAAAATTAGGAGAGATAGCAAAAGAAGCTGTTCAAAATGTTTCAGCTATTATCTTAAAAAATTTCGGAGACGATATTAAAGATGAGTATGATATTTTTATTCAATTTTTGCAGTCTTATGAAGGTGTAGAGGGTGACTCAGCATCTATCGCAGTAGCAACAGCAATCATCTCAGCATTAAAGAAAGTTCCAATCAAGCAAGAAGTAGCTTTAACTGGATCATTATCTGTTAGGGGAGAAGTTTTAGCTGTAGGGGGAGTTACACAAAAAGTTGAGGCAGCCATAGAAGCTGGAGTGAAAAAAGTTATAGTTCCTAGGCCAAATGAGAAAGATATTATTCTATCAAAAGAAAAGTTAAGGAAGATTAAAATTGTTCCAGTTTCAACAATACAAGAGGTTCTAAAAGAAGCATTAGATTGGAAAGGAAAACAACATATATTAAAAAAATTAAACAGGGCCTAACATCTCCTTATATTTAGAATAAGCCTCTTCAGTCATCACCCATTTTACTCTTCTTTTAAAGTTGCTAATCTTCTTTACAAGGTTAGCATTCTCCATGTCTTTTAACAATCTAAGAATTAACTCATCATCTCTAGCTATCTCATCTCCTATGTGTTTAGTGAACATGCCATTTAATTTAGCCTCATATAACACATATAAGATATCATTCTTTATCTTTTCTAAAGTCTTATCTGAGAGCCTAGACATATTCTATGGCTTGTATAGAGATATATAAATTATTCGGTTAAAGGAATACTAATAGTTATAGAAGATTTATATATATCCTTTAATTTAGAACTTAAATGATCAAAAAAGAGATTATAAACATCCTAAAAAAAATAACAAATCTAAAAGATAAGGATATAAATAGACTATTAGCAATTCCCCCAAATAATAAATTCGGAGATTATTCTATCCATTGTTATACATTGGCTAAACTAATAAACAAAGAACCTAATGATTTAGCCAAAGATTTAGCCTTTAGAATCAAATCCCCAATAGTCGAAAAAACACAGATTATAGGCCCTTATCTTAATATATTCATTAACAAACAAACAATAACCAAAACTATTTTGGAAGAAATTTTAAAGAAAAAACAAGATTTTGGTTCCCAAAAACAAAAGAAAAAAATCATCATAGAATATTGCGCTCCAAATACTAACAAACCTTTACATCTAGGACATCTAAGAAACATAGCTTTAGGAGAATCCACTTCTAGAATTCTAGAATTTTTAGGGAATAAAGTAATAAGATTAAATTTAGTTAATGATCGAGGAATCCATATAATGCAATCTATGTTAGCATATCAAAAATTTGGCAATAAAAAAAAGCCCGATAAAAAATCAGACCATTTTGTAGGTGATTATTATGTTATGTTCTCTAAAAAAGCTAATGATTCATTAAACAAAGAAGCTCAAGAATTGTTAATAAAATGGGAGTCTAATGATAAATCTACATTAAGCTTATGGAATAAGATGAATAAATGGGCTTTAACAGGATTTGATCAAACATACAAAAGATTAAACATTAAATTCCATAAAACATATTATGAAAGTGATTATTTTGATAAAGGAAAAAATATAGTGAATAAAGGATTAAAGAAAAAAATATTTGATAAAGATGAAGAAGACAATGTTATGGCTGATCTATCTGAATATAATCTTCCAAATAGAATTCTTTTAAGAAAAGATAAAACTTCTGTATACATAACTCAAGATCTAGCTTTAGCAGAATTAAAACTTAAAGATTACAACCCAGATCTATCAATATATGTTGTAGCTTCAGAACAAAATTTACATTTTAAACAATTGTTTGCTATACTTGACAAATTAAAGTCTAAAATTTCAGATAAATGTCATCATTTAAGTTATGGTATGGTTTTACTACCAGAAGGAAGAATGAAATCTAGGGAGGGAAAAGTTGTTGATGCAGATACTCTTTTAGATGAAGTAGTTAATCTAGCCGAAGATGAATTAAAGTCGAGAAAAAGGAAGATAACAGAACAAAAAAAATCTCAAATAGGAATTGGAGCATTAAAGTTTTATTTAATTAAAATAGATCCAATAAAAGATATAGTTTATGATCCTAAAGAATCAATCTCATTTACAGGAGACACAGCTCCTTATGTTCAATATGCACATGCTAGAATTT
>Ga0187833_10003446_pt1 | contig 16042 bp, 20 predicted proteins | sample ETNtaG_37_FD_167968 | JGI IMG/M metagenome (GOLD analysis project Ga0187833, IMG submission 167968) | Marine microbial and viral communities from oxygen minimum zone, Eastern Pacific Ocean - ETNP2014_SV_400_PacBio MetaG (Illumina Assembly) | ecosystem: Environmental > Aquatic > Marine > Hypoxic...
CCGCAACCTGCAAACCTAAAGCACCCAACTCACTAATAGCCGGACCCGGAACCATATCTGTTGGACCATCTTTAACTTCAATATCATCTTCTGCAACTTGTCCAGCTTTAGCAAAAACCGGAGTTTTTTTCTTAGCTAGAATACCTGCTAATTCATAAGCATCCAAATCAGAAATAACAAATGCACAATCTGCTCCAACATATTCATCCAATCCAGAAACATTAGCAGCCTTTAAAGCTCTCATCATAATATTTTTCTTAGCAACCTTAACCTCTGCATGCTCTCTAATAGATTTTTTAATATTTTGAAATTGTTTAGAAGGTAAACTTTTTATCGAAGCTACCATCAATGTCTTAGATTTTTTTATACTATCTGCCAAATTATTAACATCTTTCTCTTTCAATCCTATTGAACCGGTACTTGCATTCATTTTACTTCAAATCAACCCCAACTGGTTTACTCATAGTTAATTTAACTTTAACATTTCGAATATTATCAATTCCCTTTGGTAAACTTTCCAAAATCTTCCCATAAACGGCAACTAAATTCTCAACAATCTTATCATCCTCTAAACTTATTCTTGCAATTCCTACTTTAATACTAGGTTCTTTAACAATAATTCTAACATTTTTATTTACTCTTTCAACAATGGCCCTTACAACATCTTCTTCTTCATTAGGCAATATACCTAATTGAGGACTTGGCATTTTTCCAACAGGTCCCAGAATTCTACCAAAACTTGTAGCAACTGCTGGCATTAATTTAGCATTAGCAATAAAGAAATCATAATTCTTAATCAACTTCTTAGCATCCTTCTTTTCCTTATATTTAACAAAATCATCTTTCTTAATACTATCAACTATTTTACTATCTTTCTCAAAGAATCCTGCAATCTTTTTATCTTTAATTTTATTAGGAACACTAGCAAAAACATTGAAAGCCTGCTTTCTTACATCAAATTCCTTTAGATTTACAATTATATCTACAGTTTGATCAAACTTTCTTTCTTTCTTATTTTCTTCACGAAGCTTCTTAACAGCCTCGAGAAACTTAGTTTCGTTTGCCATAATTGTTTTCCTCGATTATCTACTACCTATGCGCATAAACTCTTAGAATATTAGAGCTATACGATGTAGTCTAATAATTTCATTTATTCAGGGTATATAAATCTAACTATTCAAAAATGTCCAAACTAATAAGAACTATTTTTCCCAATCAAAGAAACATTTAAATATAATTTTGATTATACTAATTAGTAAAATATACATTAAAACATATTTTATTAATGATATAAGGAGGTAATAATCAATGGCAACATCAAAACAAATAGCTGCTAAGGTTGCTTCAACAAAAAAAGCCTTAAAAAAGCTTGAAGCTAGCTGGAAGAAAGCAGTATCTACTGAAAAGAAAAAAGCTGCGGCAGCAAAGAAAAAAGCTGCAGCAAAGAAAAAAGCTAAAAAAAAGCGAAGATAAATCTACTTTTTATTTTTTAAATTTATATTAATTTTCTTTATCTAATTCTAATAAATATTCCTTAACCCTTTCTATAATTTGAGGGATTACAAATCTTTCTATATTATTCTCAAATATATTACTCAAAGATTCATTCTCATGCAGATAATAATCATTACCTTGTTTGTCAACTAACATACCATCTCTTAATCTTTTCAATTGCCTTCTAATATTACTCTCTGCTAAACCTTTAGTTTCTAAACTATATTTTTTTCTAATGACTCCAACTCTTTTCCCAATTTCATTACTAGTTAATTTTTCTCTATTCTTATTTGCATCAATTAAAACCATGAATATGTCTACAATAACGTCTCTAGAATCTCCTAATTGCAATAGCCCTAAACTTAAACAAATTTTCCTAACTAATTCCCTTTTTTCCAATCCGCTTGGCTTCTCATATTTTCTCAATGTAATTTCTGATAATGGAATGTCTTTCATAAAACACCTCTAACCACTCAAACACATAAAACCTTATAAATTTATCCGCAATTTCTATATCATGGAATTAGTAGCATTACTCGGAAATGGAGAAGGAACTTGGGGGCAGATAACAGGAGTCATTAATCACGGAGATTGGGATAATATAATTCTTTTAGGAGATAGCTCTGCAAAACAATTTACTAACAAAAAAGATTTTGAATTCATAGAGATTTCTGATGCTCCAATAACTGAATTAAAGGAAGATATTTCTAAAAAAATCAAGGGAAAAATTAAGGGCATAGAAGTAGCTCTTTCAATTGCTAGTGGAAACGGAAAACAACACATGGCCCTAATCTCAGCCCTTTTATCTTTGCCAGTCGGAATAAAGTTCACAGTTCTAACAAAAGAGGGTTTAGTATTTATGTGATTATTTCTAAAATATAGCTAAAAACCATCCCACCATCAACAACGCCAATGATGCAAGAATCAAATAGGTTACAAACTTAAAAGCTCTCATTGCAAACTTCTCACTACCAGTAATTGCCCAAACTGTTAACATGAAAAATCTCCCACCATCAAAGATTGCAACAGGCCACATATTAACTAAAGCTACACTAAGATTAATTAAAGCTAACCACCATATTAAATTATAAATGAATAAAACTAATTCTGGATTAAATCTAGGCTCATATTTAGTACCTTCTTCCTTAAAGAAATTAAAAAATTCAGTTATCTTTCCCAATATTCTCTCATTACTTTGAGTTGCTAAATTGATTCCTATAATTGCTCTCCCAGGATCATTAGGATACTCTCCCAATACTAAATCAAATTCCAATATTTCATTTCCTTCCTTGGTAGTTATTGTAACTTCATCTCCAACATTATAATCTCCTAAAATATTTCCAAGATCCTTCATATCACTAACCTTTTTATCATCAATACCAATTATTGCCCCCCTCAATCCTGCATTTATTGCAGGGAAATCTCCGAAAAGTGCAATCTTTCCTTCAACAACAGGATTCTCTAATTGAAACTCTAAATTATTAATATTAGTATAATATTTATCACCATCAACAATTACTTCTGTAAGTTTCAAATCATTACCTGAATCTCCTAAAATCAAACTATCTTCTAAATTATTATCTTCAATCAATTTTAAAATTCCCTCTACACTATTGTCATTAACCATCTTTCCTCCAATCATCCCTATTCCCGCCATCTCCACAACTCCTGGAGTATATGTATTGAATATTGCCCCTGCAGGAACATAAGCATACAAGAAAAATACAGATAATAACAAGAAAAACAATACTGCCAATATCAAATTAGTAAAAACTCCTGCAGATAATACTGCTAGTTGTTGATATTTGGGTTTATCTTCCATCTCTTTCTCATCAGGTTCAACAAATGCAGCCAAGAAAGGCCCTAAAAATCCAAAACCTGTAGTTAATATTCTAATATTATATCTTCTAGCAATTATACCGTGAGCAAATTCATGAAATAATGCAATAACTGCTATACTAATAATCCAATATGTAAAATAAAATGGAGGTAAGAAACTAACGCTAAATGCTTCTGGCAAATAGGGAATTAATGGCATCAATGGAGGAATTTTAATTGCCCTCACTATCTCTGGATTAAATAAATAAACTTCCAATAGTTTATACAAAAACCAAATCATACTAGCCATCAACAAATAACCAAACACAACCCCTAAAAACGCATAAACTGTCAAAAACTTTTTATATTTAGTACCTATATAATCAATAAATTTTATACCAACTCTCGTCCTATAAAGATACATAATGCCTTCTTTCTTTAAGTTCTTTCTTCTCTTATGTAAAAACAAGAAAACAAAAAGACTAAATAGAATCAAAAATCCGATATCATAAATATAAATCGATACCATTTTAAAATTACTTTTTCCTCACAGGCCTAAATGCTGTCTTCAAACATTTTCTACATCTAACTTTTTTTTCAAGAATCTTTCTAGGATCAGCTCTTAATTTAGACTTACATTGTTTACAAACAAACATATTCTTATACAATCTTGCTTGAGCAGCTGGTAATTTTGTCGCCATTTAAATTTTCTCCATATTTCTTAAATTTAAATTGTTTAAAATTTCTAATTTTGTTACCATTATATATTATAACTTCCTCTTAATTATTTTAATTCCTTCAATATCCCAATACTCTACTTGATCCTCTCCAGCTAATTGCCCCTTTAGATCCTCCATCATAGGCACTTCAATAGTTTCAAAACTTTCTAAATCCATTATACTCGCCTTATCATCTTCAACCAAATTCAAGACCTGAGCTTTATTCTTATTAATATTTGGCACTTCCAATCTCTCATGCCCTCCAGTTACAAAAACTCTTTTCTTACCATCAATAACTCCAATAGCCTCTATCCTACATTTAGCATGTCCATGCTTTCCCGTCTTAGAAATATCATTACTCCTTACTGCGCAGGCAACTCCATCAACCATTATAGTAGTACCGCTTCTAGCCTCTGTACCGCTAATTAACTTAACCATAATAGTTAGTAAAAGAAAGTGTTTATAAAACTTACTGATATTAATTAATTAGTATTAGAAATTTTTAATCTCCAAATATTTCTTAGAAAAATCCAATAATCTTATAAACTCATTATCCCAATTTTGAACATGACAAAAATAAAGAAAAACGATTTTATTGAAATAGAATTCACTGGATTAGCCAATGGAGAAATTTTTGATACTACAAACAAGAAAGATGCAGAAAAGATGGGTATTGAACCAACAAACATAAAACCACTGACTATCTCTGTTGGGAATCAAATGATCTTGCAAGGATTAGATGAAGATCTTGAAGGCAAGGAAACTGGCAAAGAATATTCTATTCATATTTTGCCTGAAAAAGCTTTTGGAAAAAGAGACCCTTCTATGATAAAAACCTATGGGCTTTCACATTTCACAAAACAAAACATCAACCCATATCCTGGAATGGCATTGCAATTAGATAACACTATTGCTAAAGTATTATCAGTTTCTGGTGGAAGAGTAACTATGGATTTTAACAATCCAATAGCAGGAAAAGAAGTTGATTACAAATATAAGATAAATAAAATAATTACTGAAAATAAAGAAAAAATTAATGCTTTACAAGATTTCTTCTTCAAACAACGTTTTGAATTTCAATTAAAAGATAAAAAGGTTATTTTCAAGGATGATAAAATAAAACAATTCATTGATATGATTGGACCAAAATTTTCTGAAATTACCGGATTAGAATTTACTGCAGAAGCCAAGAAAGAAACGAAAAAAGAGTCTAAGAAAGAAGAAAAGAAGTAGTAACCCCAAAACACCCAACAAATACCAATAATCTTTATATATGATTTTCAGTTTCTCAACATATGGAAGAGGACTATCATCAAAGAGAGGAACCACCAGTTTCTACACCCTTTAATCAGGAATCGGATTCAAATAATTTTCAATCTCAAGAACCTGCTAAATTTCATTCTTCTGAAGAACCTAATCAAAAGGGATTTCAATCACCTCAATTACGCTTAGATAAAAACGAAGAACTTGCAGCAATAGATAGAGAATTAGAAGAAATATTGCAAAAACAAAATGCTAAGGTAAAGGTATTTGGCCTAGGTGGAGGGGGAGGAAACACCATAAGTAGAATGAAGGAAATAGGCATCAAAGGAGGAGAATTTATAGCAATAAACACTGATGCTCAGGATTTATTATATGCAAATTCAGATCACAAAATTCTAATTGGGAAGGAATTAACTATGGGATTGGGGGCAGGAAGTAATCCTAAGGTAGGTGAAGAAGCTGCCCATGAATCTGAACAAGAAATAAAGAAAAAACTTTCAGGGAGCGATATGGTTTTTATTACATGCGGATTAGGAGGAGGTACTGGTTCAGGAGCAGCTTCAGTAGTAGCAAATTTAGCAAAGAAACAGGGCGCTCTAACAATAGGGGTAGTAACCATGCCATTTACTATTGAGGGTAGAAAAAGAATAGAAAATGCAGAATATGGTTTAGAAAGATTAGAATCTGCAGTAGATACTTTAATTGTAATTCCAAATGATAAATTATTAGAAATAGCTCCAGAATTACCTTTGCAAACTGCCTTTAAGGTAGCAGATGAAATATTAACAAATGCTGTAAAGGGAACAACTGAACTTGTAACAAAATCAGGACTTGTAAATTTAGATTTTGCAGATGTAAAAACAGTAATGTCTGATGGAGGAGTTTCACTAATGGGTATGGGAGAATCAGATGCAGCCAATAGGGCTCAAGAAGCAGTAGAAAAAGCTCTTACCAATCCATTACTAGATGTAGATCTTTCAGGTTCAACAGGAGCATTAGTCAATATAATTGGCGGTAATGATATGTCCTTAGATGAAGCTCGTGCAATTATCTCTGCAGTAGGTCAAAAATTAGGGGCTGAAGCAAGAATGATTTGGGGAGCACAAATATCTCCTGAAATGGAAAAATCAATAAGGGTCATGATAATAATTACTGGAGTTAAATCTTCTCAGATTATGGGCAGTGAATTACCAAAAGACTTACAAAAACAAGTTGAAATGGAAGATGAACTTGGAATAGAATTCTTAGAATAAATAATTTTAAATACAATTATAGTTTAGAAATATTATGTTCAAAAAATGGGGTGTTATCGGAATAATATTAATTATACTAACTCAAATAAATTTTTTCTTAAAAATACAACCTTTCGCAGATTGGTATTTTCCTATAATATGGATAGGATATATTTTAACCATAGATGCGGCAATATATAGTATAAATAAAAAATCGCTGGTAAATAATCATCTCCTTCATTTCATTAGTCTCTTCATATTATCTGCATCATTTTGGTATATTTTTGAAATATTAAACCTATTCACTCAAAACTGGAATTATATAGGTACAGGTAGTTTGGGTAATGCAAAATTAATTTTCAAATTAATTTCATTCTCAACAGTCCTCCCAGCATTATTTGAAACAACTTCTTTAATAAAATCAATACATCTTTTTGATAAGGTTAAATTAAGAAAAAAATATAATTTAAGTAAAAATTTTCTTTTCTTAATGATATTCTTAGGAATCATATCCTTTTTCCTTCCAATATTCTTTCCAAAATTCACGTTTCCATTAATCTGGCTAAGCTTTTTTCTTATTTTAGATCCAATAAATTACATTAATAATCAACCAAGTATTATGGGGCATATTAAAAATAGGAATCTAAAAATTCCCTTATCATTATTACTTGCAGGAATTATATTAGGGTTTTTATGGGAATTTTGGAATTATTGGGCAACCATAAAATGGGTATATGATATTCCTTTTGTAGGATTTTTCAAAATATTTGAAATGCCTATTTTAGGTTATTTGGGCTATTTTCCCTTTGCATTTGAACTTTATTCTATGTATTGGTTTGCAAGAAGTCTTTTCACATACAAAGATAAGGCATTAATCTAATTCTAAAACTTTTTAAACCCAATATACCATCTGTTTTTACAATGTTTAACTTAAAATCATTTTTTAGACAAAGCACAAGAGTATGGAAACTACTTAAGAAACCCTCTAGAGAGGAATTTCTTACAATCTCTAAGGTATCTGCAATTGGATTATGTTTAGTGGGAATTTTAGGTTTTGCAATTAATTTATTAATGTCTTATTTTGGATTATCATAATTTCAATATATGCTCACATTCACCTATATCTAACTTTTTTATAAATTTCTCCTACAACAAAAACTGATGAGGATATTAATGAGATTACAAAAAATTCCTTAAAACTCAATGGAACAAACTGAAATATCTCTGAGATCCATGGAAGATAAACAATTCCAATCATAAGTAAAAGGGAAATTGTAATAGCATAAAGGACCCATTTATTTGAAAATAAACCTACCTTAAATAAGGAATATTTTAAAGATCTCATATTAAAAACATTAAACAACTGAAACATCGACATTGAAACAAATGCAGCAGTTCTAGCCTTATCTAAACCCTCTGGAAGAAAATAATTAAAGACTGGTATTGTGGAAAAAGCCATTAATCCCGCAATTATCAATAAGAAGGGAATTAAGCTTTTATTCAGAATCTTTTCTTTCCTATCTCTAGGTTTTCTATTCAAAATATCTGAATGAGAGGGTTCCATCGCAAGAGGGAGGGCATTTATACCATCCGTAACAAGATTCAAATAAAGCAACTGGATAGGCAATAACGGTAATGGCAATCCCAGAGCTAAACCTCCAATAATGGTGATATCTTCTGCAACATTTGTATTAATTAGGTAAAAACTAGTCCTCCTAACATTCCTAAAAACAGTTCTACCTTCTTCAATTGCATTAACGATTGATGAGAAATCATCATCTGCCAAAATCATTTCAGAAGATTCTCTAGCAACATCAGTTCCAATAATGCCCATAGCCACACCAATATCTGATCTCTTTAATGCAGGAGCATCATTAACTCCATCTCCCGTCATTGCAACAATTTCTCCCTGCTCTTGCAAACTCTGAACAATTCTCATTTTCATTTTTGGACTAACTCTCGCAAAAATATCAACCTCTCTTACAATTTTATTAAATTGTCTCTTAGAAAGTTTCTCCAAATCACTTTCTGTAAGCGCCACGCCTTTTTCTCCAACCAAACCAATTTCTTTTGCAATAGCAAGCGCAGTAGCCTTATGGTCTCCAGTCTTCATTATAACTCTAATTCCAGCATTTCTAGCTTTCTGTATAGATTCTTTAATGGTCTTTCTTGGAGGATCCTTCATTCCAACAAAACCTACAAAAACAACCTTACTAACAAGTTTTTCAGAAAATGAATTGGTATCTTTTGAAACCTCCTTATATCCTAAGGCTAATACCCTAAACCCTTTATTAGCCATAGATTCCGCATTAGATAAAAATTCTCTTTTAATTTTATTATTTAGACTAACTATTTTCCCATTTTTTAAAACACTTGAAGATCTATCCAAAACTTTCTCAAAGGCCCCTACAACAAAAATTTCCTTATTTTTTAGATTATTAATCAAACTGCCTCTAAATTTCAATTCAGAATTAAATGAAAAATCATCTAAAACTCTTTTGTCTAAATCTTTTTTTATTAATCCTGATTTTTTCCCTAAAACCAATAATGCTGCCTCAGTAGGATCTCCCACAATCTCATAACCTTTATTTTTTTTAAACAGATTAGCTTTATTACATAATATAGAAATATCAAACATTTTTTTCAAGGAATAAAATTTATTTGGATCTATCTGATTTTTTGAGGGCCAATCATAAAATTTCCCCTGAGGGTCCCATCCATTTCCGGAAACAGAAAAATTTCCATCTGCTGTTACAATTTCTTCAACAACCATTGAATTTGAAGTAAGGGTTCCTGTTTTATCTGTAGCAATAACTGTTGCAACACCAAGAGTTTCAACAGCTGGAAGATGTCTAATAATAGCATTTCTTTTAGCCATTCTTCTTGCACCAATTGCTAAAACCACAATTAAAACTGCAGGTAAACCTTCAGGAATTCCTGAAACTAATGAAGCTACTGTAAATAGAAAAATATCAAAAAATTCCAAACCTCTAATAAAATAACCGATAATAAAAGTTAACATTGCACCAATAACTGCAAATGCCCCCATTTGATAGGCAAGTTGATTAACTTTCTCATTAAAATGCATCTTAGGCCTAATAACCTCTTGAATAGATTTTGCTACGACTCCTATCTGAGTTTCATTTCCCGTAGCAACAACTATTGCCTTTGCATCTCCAGAAACAACTAATGTTCCCATAAACACCATATTCTGCCTATCTCCTAATGATGTCTTTGTACTAAGAATCTTCAAATCTTTTTCTTCAGGAAATGACTCTCCTGTTAAAGAAGATTCTTGTGTCCTAAAATTTTTAACATCAAACAAACGAGCATCTGCAGGAATCCTATCTCCTTCTTCTAGAAAAATAACATCTCCTAAAACAATCTGAGAAGCAGGAATTTTAATAATCTCACCATCTCTATAGACTTTTGCATAAGAAATAACCATTCTTTTTAAGGCCTCAATAGCCCTTTCCGCTTTCCTTTCCTGAATAAAGCCAACACTAGCATTAATAAGAACTATTGCAAAAATAACATAAGCATCAATTATGTGATCAAAAGCAAAAGAAATAGCCATTGCTACAAAAAGAATATAAGCTAAAGGATTATTTAATTGCTTTAAAAATTTTAAAATACCAGAGGTTTTCTTTTTTCTTTCAAGCTCATTTTTACCATATTTTGCTAATCTTTTAACAGCATCTCTTTTAGCCAATCCCTTTTCAGAACTATTCAATTCAGAAAAAATATTTCTTACCTCTTTTGCATGCCAAGCATTCATAGTAATACATGATTAATTAACCTTAAATATCTTTTTCATTTAGAATTATTATAAAAAAAATTAATCATAAACTTTATAAACTATAATTTTTAAATAACATTAAGGTTTCTAAGTGTTTATCACTTAGCTAGAGCCTAATTATCTAATGGAAGAAATAGAAGAAAACAAAGAACCTACTGAAACTGATGAGGGATCGACTAGTAGTCATATCTTTATAATTAAAGTTACAACTAATAAAGAAGATAGAGCATTAGAATTAATCTCAGATAAAGTTCACAAAAAAGGATTAAATATACATTCTCTTGCTAGACCTCATGGACTTAGAGGATACATTTTTTTAGAAGCTACTGATAGAGATTCTGCAGAAGAAGCAGCTTATAATTTACCCTATGTAAAAGGAATTATAGGAAAGACTGTTAGTTATGAAGAAATCAAAAATATGATTGAGCCAGTTCTTGAAGAAATAAATATTGAAAAGGGAGACATAGTAGAAATTATTGGAGAGCCTTTCAAAAAGGAAAAGGCAAAAGTTATTCGAGTGGATAAATCTAAGGGTGATGCAGTGGTTACACTATTGGCTGCAGTAGTACCAATTCCTGTAACTGTTAAACTAGATAATGTTAAAGTTGTCAGAAGAGATAAGGATGAAACCTCTGAAGATGAAGATCAAGAAGCTACGGAAGAAGATAAAAAATCTGAAGAAAAAGTAGCTGAAGATACTCCGCTAGGTGATGCTCCGGATATTAGTCTGGGAGGAGATGATTTTGATGAACCAAGTGGAGGACTTATCCCTGACGATTATTAGATAACTTTAAATAATCTTCAAATTCTAAAAAAAACATGGTAAAAATTAATTTATTAATTGATGGAGGAAACATGAAACCAGGTCCAGCTGTAGCTCAACAATTAGGCCCAATGGGTGTCAACATGGGCAAGGTAATTTCTGATGTTAATGAAGCAACAAAAGAATTTAAGGGTATGAAAGTACCTGTAGAATTAGATGTTGACGAAAAAACAAAAGATTTCACAATCCATACATCCTCTCCTCCAACTTCTGAACTATTAAAGAATGAACTTGGCCTTGAAAAAGGCTCTGATAAACATGCAGAAGTGAAGGTCGGAAATGCTTCAATTGAAGACATGATAAAAATTGCAAAGATTAAACTTCCAAACATGTTAGATAGAGATATGAAAGCTGCAGTAAAATCAGTATTAGGAACCTCTGCAAGTGTTGGAATTCTTGTTGAGAATGAAAATCCTAATAATTTAATTCAGGCAGTTAACGATGGGAAATTTGACTCAGAAATTAATGATGAAAGAACAGAAACCTCTCCAGAGAAAAGAGAAAAACTTAACCAATTCTTTACAGAAATTAAGTCAGAGCAAGAGGCCAAGGCCGCAGCTGCAGCTAAAGAAGCTAAGGAAGCTGAAGAAGCTGAAGCAAAGAAGGCTGAAGAAGCTGAAGAAGGTACTACTGAAGAAGCAAAGCCAACAGATACGGCCCCTCCAGGAGCAACTCCTGCTGAAGAAAAGAAATAATTTTAACAACAAGTTTATAAAGCATTCAATTCTACATTTATTAACGGGGTAGTGGTCCAGCTTGGTTAGGATTGGAGGTTTGGGACTTCCCGGCCCAGGTTCAAATCCTGGCTACCCCATAGGATAACAGGATTTGAAAGGTTTAAATTCTTCAATTTCTCTGAAGTTGAATGAGTCTGAGACTTTTTCAATCTTAGAATCTAGTTGCCCCTAGCAATTAAATAGAAACATTTAAAACCCATTAATATAAACTTATAAAATGAGAACAAAGAAAGTAAAGGCTGCAGGAAGATTTGGTGCAAGATATGGTGCCAAAGTTAGAAAGAAAACTGCAAATATAGAATCAGTTCAAAGAAAAAAACAATCTTGCATATTCTGTAACGGAACTGCAAAAAGACTTTCTAAAGGAATTTGGGAATGTAAAAAATGCGATAAAAAATTCGCAAGTCATACTTATTTCACCAAGAAAGAAGAATAGAAACAATTAAATACAAAAAATAATAAATTAAAACATGGCAACATACAAATGCTTCAAATGCGGTAAAAAAATAACTGCAGCAGCCTTAGAAAAAAGATTTCTATGCCCTAATTGTAGATACAAAATATTCTACAAACCAAGGAAACATGTAGTAAAAATTAAGGCAGTATAAAACCAATAAACTTAAATAAGCACTATTTATAATTTTAAAATGGAAATGGATCAAGAAACACAACAAAAAATTCAAGAACTTCAAGGCATGGAGCAGAATCTTCATAATTTAGTTATGCAAAAACAAGCTTTCCAAATTGAATTAACAGAAACTGAAAACGCTCTTGGAGAAATATCTAAATCTAATGATGATGTTTTCAAACTTGTTGGAAACATAATGATAAAAGCAGATAAGAAAAAGACTGAAGACGATCTTACTAAGAAAAAAGATCTATTATCTTTAAGACTTAAATCAATAGATTCTGAAGAAAAGGATCTAACAGATAACGCAGAGGCCTTAAAGAAAGAAGTTATGGCCAAAATCCAAGGCTAATTCTAACAAACTTTTTAAACTAGTTTTACTATTATAATGCATGGCAAAGAGAGGGGTTGACGATTACTTGGCTAGTGCACAAGATTCTTATCATTTAGCTGACGAGCATGCTAAAAAACTCACTGATGAAGATTCTAATAGGATGCGAGGCCTAAAAAAATCTACATCGAATAGATTCATCAGTTCTGCAAAAGATTTTGCTAATGCTGCAAAAATTTCTGAATCTAAAGGATATAATGAGGGTGCCTCAGATTATTTTCTTATGGCTTCAGAATCGGCTAATAAGGCTCTAGAGATTAACTCTAAAGATTCTATCAAAGATCTAATTAGCATCTATGAATCTAAGAGTAAAAATCTCGAGAAACAAATAGGTGGAGAAGGCAATCTAGAACAAACAATTTTAAGCATAACACTAGTGACATCCTTCATTTTTGGCATAGATTTACTCTCCCATAAATTCACTGGGAATGTAATTGGTTCAGGAAACACGCCCGTAGATTTAAGTGTAGGACTCCTATTATTGATGGCAAGTCTTATAGGAATATTCTTCCTATTAAAAAACAAAAATCCTAAGCCTATCCCTCATCCAGAAAGGAAAAAGAAATAATTATTCTATAACATTTTAACAAACACAGTAATATTTATATACTTCTCAAGATAATCTTCAATATGTTTGATAATATAAAAAGGGCGTTTGGTTCAGAAGATAATGGTACTATAGATGAGTATATTGAAATAGATTTGGGCAAGGAAATGAAAAAATCAAAGGTAATGGTGCGACCCTTTGTTCTAAAAAGTTTTGAAGACATCAATATTATTCTAAATTCATTAAGGGAAGGATATACTATAGCTGTTATAGATATCAAACCTCTAAGATCTAAAGATATCATCGAATTAAAGAGAGCTATCTCTAAAATAAAGAAAACTGCTGATGCATTAGAGGGAAGTATTGCAGGTTTTGGAGAGAATATAATAATAGTAACTCCTCAATTTGCAGATATCCATAAGGCAGGCAATGGAGACATGCCCCAATAACTTTTAATGCATAAATTTTAGAAATTTTTCATCATTTTTCTTGAAATATTTTACTAAAATTTTATTATTTATCTTAAATGAATGATAACTTTTATCATAACATAAATCTTTAAATACCATTTCCTCGTCGATAAAATATGAAAAATTTATTAAATTATAAAAAAAATTATACATTTTACAAAACCATAAAGTTTATAAAGGTGTTGTAACTCCAAAATTATAACATGACAAAAACAAAAATATTTAATATGTTTTTAATGACAGCAATTTTAGCTGTAACTTTAGTTCTTGCAGGTACTTCAAACCCTACAACTTTAACTTTCACTGAACCTACTACTTCATTAAATGCAGCATTAAGCGCACTTAATACTGGTGTTAATTATGATATTACTACTCCTGCTATTAACCAAGCTGATAATGTTCCAATAACATTTACTGTTACTGGATCTGAGGTTGCAGGTACAGTTCTTACAACTTCTGGCGCAACTTCAACAATTACTGTTGCTGCAACAGTAGATTTTAATGAGATTGATATTGGTACTGCTTATACTGGCAATATAGTATTAACAGAACAAGCACCTGGTACAGACACAGTAACAATCCCTGTAGAATTTGTTAGTACTTTCTGTTCAGCTGGAGATGCAGGTTCAGACTTAGAAATTACAGATGTTAAGATTGATAATAAAGATGGAGATGATGACGAATGGAGTCCAAGAGATAAAATTGAAGTTGAAGTTGAAGTTACTAATAATAATAATAATGATAAGATTAAAGATGTAATGGTTGAAATAGGATTATTTGATTCAACTGGTAAAAATATAATCAAAGATATGGAAGACCTAGATGATGAAGAAATCGATTTAGGATCTATAAAAGATGATGATGAAGATACTGCTATGTTCACATTCACAGTGCCTGCTGATTTCCAAGATGATGATTATAAATTAGTTATTAAAACATACGGCGATGATTTAGGTCAAGATATGGAATGTAGTTCAGAATCAAACGATCTTAGCGATGATTTATTTGAATCAATTAATGGTGAAAGAGAAGAAGATGAAGAAAAACACCTAATTTTTGATAACATAAAAGTTTCTCCAAATCCTGCTCAATGTAGTGAAAAGATCCAGGTAACTGGCGAATTATTCAATATTGGAGATGAAGATTATGAAGATCAAGTAAGAGTTACAATGTTCAGTGAAGGTTTAGGAATTAACACTGAAAAGATAATTAGAGAAGATTTCGACCAAGGAGATTCAGAACTAGTTGACTTTGAATTCGATGTTCCAGCTAAAACTGAAGAGAAATTATACACGATAGAATTCAGAACATTCTACGATTATGATGATGATGACGATTCATATGATGAAGTTTCAGATGAGAAATTCACAACTTCAATAAGAGTTGCAGGAAATTGTAATCTTCAAGATACTAATGTTGCTATAGCCGCAACTTTAGATTCAGAAACACCTGAGGCAGTTCCTGGTAAACAAGTAATAATCAATTCAAAATTAACTAATACAGGAGATGTTGCAACATCATACACAATTTCAGTATTGGAAAACTCTGAATGGTCTTCACTATTATCAATAGAACCTAAGATGGTTAATTTATTGCCTGGTGAATCAAGAGATGTTAGCATAGCCCTAACAGTTAATAATGATGCAACAGGAGATAAGGAATTAACAATCAGGGCTGATTACGATGGAAAGACAACTGATCAAAGAGTTGTTTTAACTATTGGCGAAGGAAAGATGGCATCTGCAGATCTTGGACCTTTCGTAAACCATCTAAGAGATAATTGGTTTATCTACCTAATAATCTTAGTTAATCTTGTATTAATCATAGCTATAATCTTAGTAATAAGAAGCATGGTTTCACCAAGACCTCTTTAATTTTTAGTTTAATTTTTTCTATAAATTTAATTATTCTCTTCTAATTAATACCCTTAATTATATAAGTCGACAGTTGTTATACCTTATATGAAAAAGAGTAAGTCAAAAAGTTCTAAAACTATTTATTCAATTTTATTTAGATACTTAATCTTATTGATTATTGTTGCCTTAGGTTTACCATTAATCTATGCAATATTTACTCCATTAACCATAAATTTTACAGCCTTAATTCTAGATATTTTCTATG
>Ga0187833_10003448_pt1 | contig 16028 bp, 15 predicted proteins | sample ETNtaG_37_FD_167968 | JGI IMG/M metagenome (GOLD analysis project Ga0187833, IMG submission 167968) | Marine microbial and viral communities from oxygen minimum zone, Eastern Pacific Ocean - ETNP2014_SV_400_PacBio MetaG (Illumina Assembly) | ecosystem: Environmental > Aquatic > Marine > Hypoxic...
GCTCGGGCTGTGCCCATTCACTTGATATGGACGCCGCCAAACTGATACGCAGCCACCGAAACTATATTTGTCGTTATAAGTTTTGCCCATTAATATTTTAGCTAATTTTACATCATTACATGAAATACTTTCTAACTTTGATTAACAATAAATCTTATTTTTAATTCTCATTGCGGATCTTACTGACTTCTCATTAGTAAGAAGAATATATTCTAATTCATTTCTATTTCTCGAGCAGCTTCTGATAATGCTTCTGAAAAAGTAGGATATGGATGAATTATCCCACCGATATCATCTGCTGTTGCACCTAACCGTATTGCAAGAGAAGCTTCTGAAATAACCTCTGAAGCATGCTCTCCTACAATATGTACACCCAAGACTTTCTTGGAGGTGGACTCAACAAGTATTTTGGCGAAACCTTGAGTTTCACCAATTAGTAATGATTTCACATTTTTATTCATTTTTGATTTTCCAATCTTTACATCGAATCCTTTACTCCTTGCCGTTTTCTCACTTAGACCAACAACAGCAACTTGAGGACGAGAATAAATGCATCGTGGAATTGCATGTCCATCATATACAGTATCTAGTCCAAAAGCATTCTCAGCGGCCACAGCACCTTGAGTTGAGGCTACATGAGCAAATCCACCACCTACAACATCTCCGACAGCGAAAATTCCATTAATGTTTGTAGCCATATGCTGATCAACTTGAATTAAACCTTTAGTAGTAGACACAGAAAGGGCATCAAGTCCAATATTTTCAATATTAGGTTTGCGTCCCATAGCCAACACCACTACATCTGCAGATAGTTTCTTTTTATCTTCATTTTGTTGAATTGAGACAGTTCTAATACCATCGCTTTCAGATATTTCTGAAACGATCGTTTTTACAAAAACATTAACGCCGCTTTCGCATAGAACCTTCTCAAGAACCTTACTGACATCTTCATCTTCAAGTGGGAGAAGATGATCCGTAGCCTCAACCACTGTTACGTTGGTCCCCATATCCCGAAAAATAGTTGCAAACTCAATCCCTTCGGGCCCACCTCCAATTATCACCACACTATTTGGTACCCGTTTAAGGTCAGGAAGTTGTTCTGTAGTATCAGCGTGTATAACTCCCGGGATAGACGGAATTGATGGACTAGACCCAGTAGCTATTATTATTGCATTAGATTTGATTTTAAGTGGACCTTTTTTTCTATCCAATTCAACAATCCCAACTGAAGATAGTTGTCCATTACCATAAACCACTTGAACTCCATTCCTCTTAAAAAGTGTCTCCAATTCTGCAATCATGTCGCTTATCAAACGATTCTTATGAGTTAGAAGACAGTTCATATCTAAGCGAGCTTCACCAATTAGGGTACCTACCTTTACAGCATTATGTACCTGCTGCAGAATACCAGTAGCATAAAGAAGTAATTTACTTGGAACACAACCATTATTCAAACAAATTCCTCCCAATTTCTCTTTCTCAATAAGAATTACATCTGCACCAAGCTGAGCACCTCTCAAAGCTGCAGAATATCCACCTGGTCCACCTCCAATAACAGTTAAGGTTGTATTCAATATTTCTGCGTCTACCAACTCTATCCCCAGAAATTCAAAATAGAATAATCCTCCTAATTCCCTATTCCAATTAAAGAAGTTTCAAGGAGCTTGTGATTCTGTCTATTTTTGACGAGTGGTCTGGGCCAATGCCGATACAGGTCACAGTTCCTGATGGGAGTTGTGTTAGCCCTCTATCTTCAATTATTGTAGTAATCAATCCTCCTGTTTCAGCCATTAATTGAACATCTAAAAGAGCATCAAGGCTATTGACTTTCAAGACAACTTTGGCCTGTCCAGTTGAAGTCCACTCCTTGTAAACACTTCTTCTTGTTTTTTTGGCCTTTTCTGCCGCTAAGACAGCTGCATGCGCCACTTGAGCTGATAATTTTCCTTTTCCCATCTTTAAATCTGATCTTATAATGATAACCTGCTTGAATTCTTGAGTCAAAGTTGAATATCCTTTAAAATATAGCTACGAATAAGCTTTGCCAAAAGAGGTGAATGTTGGAATGTCTGACTGGGATGTTATTACAGTAGGTGGAAGTGTCTCTGGGCTCTTAGCAGCCAAGGGGGTAGTGGAGGCAGGTTACACAGTCCAGCTCCTAGAGGAGGATTTGGAGATAGGCATACCTGAAAGATGTGATGGTCTCGTTAGCATGAAATGTCTCGAAAAATTAGGAATAGCACCAACAAATAACATTATTCAAAATATTATCAAGCGCGCTACCTTTTATTCTCCAAGTGGATTAACCGCTGAAGTAGATGCAAGAAGGCAGAGAGTGTTGGTATTGGATAGAAGTCAGTTTGACCGTGAATTGGCTAAGATAGCGATTAGAAGCGGCGTTGATATCAAAGTTGGGAATAGAGTCACTAATAAGATTGAAAAAGATGGAATAGTACGAGTGGAATCTAAATCAGGTGTTCATACAGCAAAATGGATAGTAAATGCAACTGGATATTCATCTTTGCCTAATAAAAAAATGACGCTGCAAGCAGCTAAGTTTGAAGTAATTGGTAATTGGTTTGACCGTGATAGAGTTGAAATATATTTCGACCAGATGAGGTCTCCTGGTTATTTCATTTGGGTTATACCAATAAGTAGTGACACTGCAAAAGTGGGAGTAGCAGGAAATGGTGTTAACCAGTTTAAAATTCTTGATGAGTTTGTAGCGTCTAAAGAAGGAGCAGTTGTTAAAAAAACGGCAGCCCAGATAGTTGTTGGTGGACCTATTGAGAATTTTATATCTGGACATATCGTTTCTGTTGGTGATGCTGCTGGTCAGGCCAAACCAACTACAGGAGGAGGAATCTATAGTGGTGGAGTAGGAGGTATGCTTGCTGGGAAATATTTGGGAGAGAGCCTATCCTCAGGAGATCCATCTAAAGTAAAAGAATATGAGCAGGATTGGAGAAATCTTTTCAGTAGAGAATTTGGGTTATTATTTCGAGCTAGAAGGATTCTTGAGAGACTTGATAATAATAATATTGATAAGATATTCAAAGCAGTATTATCGTCAGATATACTTACTAAGATATCTTTAGAGAGTGATTTCGACTATCACTCGGTAGCCATACTTAAGACTCTTGGATTGAAAAATATTTTTCAAATAGCCAACATAGTAACTGGAGAAAAGTTGGACAGCCTAGGATCATTACTTAGATTATCAAATAACTGATTCATATAAGTTGATAAATAATAATATTGTTATTTATGAAAGACTCATCAGAGTGCTAGTGAGAACCGTCTTTGTGGTAAAATAAACATAATATGTAATGCTAATTAAATACGATTTTTTCCATTAAAGAATATATGTGGAACAAACTGTTTTAATAGATGATTATTAGGGTCAAAGTGAACGATATGTCTGAAGAGCATCAGAGTGCACAACTGCCGGTCTGCTCATCATGCAACAGGCCAATAATGCCAGGAGATAAAGCATCTAGGTTCAATTGCCCAGAATGCGGAGACATTTTAGTATGGCGATGTGAAAAATGCCGAAAATTCTCTCGTGAATACAAATGTATTAACTGCGGTTTTGAAGGTCCTTAGGAGTTATTATTCTTGTCATTTATTATAGTAAGATTAAAAATTCTTCCGACTGATGCTGGAGTAAACAGTAATGATATTGTTGAATCTATTAAGAATAAATTACCAGATGGTGTGGCTATAAAGAACCAGAATGAAGAACCAATTGCTTTTGGTTTGATAGCATCGATTTTAGATATTCGATTGGAAGAGAAGGATGGTGCAATGGGTGCTTTAGAGGAGGCTATTAGGGCATCATCTATAGTGAGCCAAGTTGATACAATAGCCATAAGCAGGAGTTCAACTACCATTAAATAATCGGGTAAATGTAGGGTAAAACTTATGCTACTCGTTTATAATTAAATCTAGAGGCTGAGGTATCTCCATGGTTAGAGAGAATCGGGTATCTGCGATACAGCTGAAGGTAGCTGAAGCCAAACAGAGGGATGTAGGGAAATATAGAGTAAGGTTGGATATTGATACTTTGAATTCTCTCAAAATAATAGCTGGAGATGTTGTTGAACTTACAGGTAAGCAGTCTACTGCAGCTACGGCTTGGCCAGCAGATCCTGTTGATCAAAATCTGGGAATTCTGAGGATTGATGGTCAAACTCGAAAGAATGCAGGTGTAAGATTAAACGAGTTTATATTTATAAGAAAAGAAAATACAAAATCAGCCCGAACTGTGACACTTGCACCTGTAGGAACAAAACTGGCGGTTGACAAAGATTTTTCAGAGTTTGTAAAAAACCGCCTGAAAGGTTTTCCCATATCTGAAAAAGATGATATCTCAGTAGTTGTTCTGGGTAGCCCAATAATTTTCAACATATCACAGGTAAAGCCAAAAGGAATCGTAATAGTAGAGGAGAAGTCTCGGATAACAATTCTAGCGGAACCCATAGCTGAAAGGAAGGTATCATCCACAATAACTTATGATGAAATTGGTGGGTTGAAGGAGGAAATAGGAAGACTCCGTGAAATCGTTGAATTACCTCTTCGTCACCCAGAAATTTTCCAGAGGCTTGGTATTGAGGCTCCAAGCGGTATATTGCTTTTTGGTCCTCCAGGGTGCGGAAAGACTCTTCTGGCGAAAGCTTTAGCGAACGAGTGTGAAGCCAGCTTCTTCTCAGTTAATGGTCCGGAGATTATGAATAAGTATTATGGAGAGACTGAAGCGAAACTACGTGAGATATTCAAAGAGGCACGTGAGAACGCTCCAAGTATTATTTTTATCGATGAGATAGATGCAGTTGCACCAAAACGTGAAGATGTATTTGGAGATGTAGAAAAAAGGGTTGTAGCTCAACTGTTGGCATTGATGGATGGTCTATCAGACAGAGGTGATGTGGTAGTTATGGGTGCCACCAATAGGCCTGAAGGAGTGGATCCTGCATTGAGGCGTCCTGGGAGGTTTGATAGAGAAGCTGAAATAGATGTCCCAAACATTGAATCTAGGCTCGAAATTCTTCAAATACATACTCGAGGTATGCCACTTTCAAAGGATGTATCACTTAAAGATCTGGCCAAACGTGTACACGGGTATACTGGAGCTGATCTCAGATCTCTCTGCAGAGAAGCAGCACTAAAGGCACTAAGACGATGCATTCCAGATATCGATGTCGAAAATGAGATTATTGCACCAGAAGTATTAGAAAAACTCAATGTTACTTCAGAAGATTTCCAAGAAGCCTTCAAAGAGATAGTTCCAACAGCTATGAGGGAATTCTATATTGAAACTCCTTCAGTTGGTTGGAGTGACATAGGGGGATTGGATGATCTTAAGAAGAAGATTAAGGATAATGTGATTAGGTCGATTAGGCATCCAGAATGGTTTAGAAAAGCAGGAGTCAAACCTACTCGAGGTGTTTTGTTGTATGGACCTTCAGGATGTGGTAAAACGCTTTTAGCACGATCTATTGCTGCAGAGAGTGAAGCTAATTTCATTACTGTTCGTGGCCCAGAGGTTTTATCAAAATGGGTTGGTGAATCAGAGAAGGCAATTCGTGAAATTTTTAGAAAGGCAAAGGCATCTGTACCATGCATAATATTTTTTGATGAGATTGATTCAATTAGTAAATTCAGATCTAATGGGACCGAAGATGATAGTGTTGGAGAAAGAGTACTCAGTCAACTTTTGACGGAAATTGATAGTATTTATAATGTGGGAGATATTTTTGTGGTAGCTGCTACTAACCGGCCAGATCTTCTCGACTCATCTTTAATACGTCCAGGAAGAATAGGTCTCACCATATTTGTGGCCCCACCTGATGAAAAAAGTCGAGAATCTATTCTCAGAGTGATTACAAAAAAAATGCCCCTTGCAAATAATATATCGTTGGCGGATATCGCTAAAAAGGCAGATGGTTATTCTGGGGCAGATCTTGAGTCGCTCTGCAGGGAATCAGCAATATCTGCATTGAATAGAGTCACAAATAAATTAATCATAAAGAATCAAGACTTTGATTCTGCATTCAGAAATGTTAAGCGTTCAATTAATGCTGATATAGTATCGTGGTATGAGTCTCTTTATGAAAAGATGTCTAATCACTTACCAAAAAAGACTAACAACGTTTACAGTTAAAGAACTCTAGAAAATATTTTTTAACTCTTTTAACAATGAACTGTTAACTCCGACATGGGAACGAATGGGTGAATCTGAAGAAATAGCAACTATTGAGTTGTGAATAATAGCTAATCCAAATGACTCATTCTTTATTAGTGAGTAATACAAGTCGGCCTCATCCTTTGTGAGGATTTCTTTAAGTGTGTTTTTCCGATTATCTATACAAAGAATGTGAATACCACCCGATTCTCTGAGTCTTTTCCGGATCTTTTCTTGATCTAAAACATGAATTCCTGAAATACTATTTAAAAAACTATATATTTCATTAATGGAGAGAACATATTTGTCTTCTTTATGTTGTTTTGTGGGCATTCTCATTAAACGTGTGGATTTGCAGACAGGACATCTAGTAGGAAGCTTTCCTTCAATTTCAGATATGTGTGTATATCCACATCTTAGACACCTCAAATTTCTAATCTGCATATTTGGTTACATCTTTCCGATAGTTAAGGCTTCAAAGTTAAAAGTAACTTTCTCTCTTTAAAAGATATGGAGAGCATATAGTTGGGAGTTAACTTAAGAAATATTGTAAATCCATTGAAAATACATCTCCAGCAACTTGCGGGTCGAACAATAGCAGTGGATGCATATAATGCACTCTATCAGTTTCTATCCATAATTAGAGGTGAAAGAGGTAATTATCTTATGGATAAAGATGGACGAGTGACCAGCCATCTGAGTGGTTTGTTCTATCGAAATATAAACCTGCTAGAAATGGATATTAAACCAATCTATATCCTCGATGGTAAACCCCCTGCATTGAAGGCTATTGAAATAGAGAGGAGACGAGCGGCAAAGCAAGAAGCTGTCAAATTATATATTGAATCCATGGCCAAAGGTGATCTGGAAGAAGCTAGAAAATATGCCCAATCTACATCCCATCTGAAAGACTATATGATCGATGATACTAAACGAATACTGGAACTGCTTGGAATACCTTGGATTGAAGCGCCTTCAGAGGGAGAAGCAACTGCATCATACCTAACTAAGATCAATATAGCAACAGATGTTGTTAGCCAAGACTTTGATGCACTCCTCTTTGGAGCTAAGAGACTTGTGAGAAATGTTGCAGTAACTGGAAAAAGGAAACTACCTGGAAAAAGAGTTTATGTTGACATTACCCCTGAAGAGATAGTTTTAGAGAAGACACTAGACCATCTGGGGGTAACACATGAACAACTTGTAGATATTGGAATATTGCTGGGAACAGATTTCAATCCTGACGGTTTTAGACGGATTGGTCCCACTACTGCCCTGAAGTATATACAGAAATTCAGTTGTCTTGAGAAGGTAGATAACATTAAGGAAGAATTACTGAAGATAGATTATCCTACAATTAGAAAGATATTTCTCGAACCCGAAGTCATAAAGCCAAAGAAAGAGGTCAAGTGGAATCGGCCTGACCGAGAAAAGATTATTGCGTTCCTAAGTGGTGAACGATCTTTTTCGGAAGACAGAGTAAATAGAGCGCTTGATAAGCTTGAGAAAGTTGAAAATGAAAGATCAGAAAACCTAGAGAAATGGTTTTAATGAAAAATGCTCAAAGCCAACAGTTCAATGATTCAAAGATAGGTATCGAAAATTATAGCACTGATTTCAAAGGCATAGGTGGTAGAATAAAAGACAGATACCAAGATTTTAAAGTTGAAGAATTGATCAGCCCCGAGATCTTTTCAAACATTTCAGAGAAACCGACAGTCGATAATAAATATCCTATTTTTAGACTTACAAAAGAAGGTATTGACACAATTCATGCCATGCAAAAGATTCGAAACAGCCTCGGATGGAACGCACATTATCTAGGGCTTAAGGACAAACAAGCTCAGACAATACAATACATAAGTCCTAAGAGTTTGAAAAGAGAGCTACCTCAGAAGATTCAAGTATCAACAAAGATATCACTAAACCTTTGTGGATACTACAAAGAACGCCTAATAAGAAAAAACTTGGTGGGAAATAGATTTACAATAAGAATATCAGGCATAGAATCCAATTTAGAACAAATAAAAAAAGCCATTATGGAATTGAAGAATTCTATCAACGATTTTAGTTTACCAAACTTCTATGGATATCAACGATTTGGATCTATTAAACCGAATAACCATCTAATTGGAAGAGCATTAGTAAAAAGACAATTCAAAGAAGCAGTTCTATTCATCCTCGAACATATGGAATTGAATAATAAGACTCTATTGCCAAAAGGATATATCAAGGATTCAGCCAATTATCCTTCAATAATAAAGAAACTCAATCAGAAACAAGACACAGAAAAACAAGTATTAAAGTCGCTTATCAACCATCCTAACAATTGGATACTTGCTCTAAGATCAGTTCCAATTGCTATCAGAAGGTTTTTCATAAACGCATATCAAGCATTTATCTTCAATAGAGTTATGTCTAGAGCTGTGGATAATGATTTCGATTTAGTAGAAGTCAAGATGGGAGATATTTATGGAACAGTTAATGAAGATGGGAATATATCAGATATTAGAAGAGCAAACAGCAAAATGATATCAAGTGATACAAAGAAAATTCTCCCGCTAGTCCAACTTGTAGGGTATGCTTTTAGAGAGGGTATTGGAAGATTTGATCAAATCACCCAAAATATTCTGGAGGAAGAAGAGGTTTCACAAAAACTATTCTATAATAATCATATGTCTGAACTAAGTATGGAGGGAGGATTCAGAACACCTCCTCTACTGGTTAATGATTTGGAGATAAGGATCAATTTAAAAGATAAATCTGCTATCTCTCTCCAATTCGCTCTCCAAAAAGGTTCGTATGCAACTATTCTTCTACGTGAATTGATTAAACCATCTGACTCTATTGCAGCAGGCTTCTAGGCCTTTTCTGCAATTTTCCCGACATCCCCATCGGTCTTAACAGATGGATGATTTGGATCTATAAGAATAACTTCGTACCAAGCGTGCTTACCATCTTTGTATAAGAAATATGAATTGAGAACCTTCAAGTTAGGAAACTTAGTGGCAACTCTTTTCTCAGAGGTTTGACGCATATTGACATTTGCTTTCATTCTCAATATTCCAGCATGTTTAGGTCGCCTTCCTCCACTGGTTTTACTTCGCCTCATACCTCCTCGACCAACTTTAATTCTAACAATAATGAAACCTTGTTTTGCTTTGTATCCCAAGCGTCTAGCTCTATCAAGACGAGTTGGTCTTTCAAGCCTCTCGATAGTATGTCGTCTTCTCAGATCTATACCTTTTGACTTTAGGTCATCACTCTTGTTCTTGATCATATCTTGCCAAGTTTTCTCTATTGCGCGATACATTCTTCAGACTACCGGTATGAATTTGAACACTTCTTAAACATTATCAATCAGACTCGAAAAAACTCAATAATCCCTTCAGACACATCAGTAGCTGCTGCTTCCTGCGCTTCTACTGTCTGTGCACCGATATGCGGAGTACAAACTATATTAGGCATAGCAATAAGTTCATTTTGCCCTGGAGGCTCGATCTCAAATACATCTAGAGCAGCCCCCTTTATACGATCATTCTTCAACGCTTCCAGTAAAGCTTTTTCATCAATAACTGCACCCCTTGATGCGTTTATGATATATGCGGTTTTCTTCATCTTAGAGAACTCATCTCTAGATATGAAGTGTTTAGTCTTTGGAGTCAATGGGACATTCAGCGTGATGTAATCAGATTTATCAAGGATATCGTCAATTTCTGTGTATTTTAGGTTTAATCTATTAATTGTTTCTTTTGGAATCTCAACAACATCATAGAATAGAATATGCATACCCATTGCCTGCACAAGTTCAGAAAGACGTTTGCCTATTCGTCCTAAACCAATTACTCCTAATACTTTACCTTTTAACTCAAAACCTTTAAGCGAACTCTTCATCCAATTACCTTCTTTCAAACCCGAATTACCTATGCAAATACCTCTAGATAGACTCAACATCATTCCAAGGATTAACTCAGCCACTGCATTGGTTACAGAGTTTGGTGTATTATACACTTTTACACCTGCTTCTTTAGCAGCTTTAAGATCTATGTTATCTAATCCAACACCCGCTCGTCCAATAACTTTCAACTTTTTTCCTGCAGAAATTGATTCCTGGGTTATTGTAGTTCTACTTCTTACTATTACACCATCGTAATCAGGTATTGTCAGGAGCAGATCCTCTGGGGTTATAGAAGGTAAAAAGGATACCTCAAATCCGGCATCTTTCATTAGATTCAAACCTTTTTCTGAGATGTTATCACAAACCAGAATCCTTGTTTTAGACAGCTATACTCTCGCCCCGTAATCGCACGACAATACTATACCTATAATACTTCCGACCCTACCAAACAGAATAGTTGAATTTCGTCTCTAATCCAGATTGAAAAATAAGTCATTTTCTATAGGATTTTCAATTGCTCACTCTTCACGGAACCGATAAAGATAGTCAGCTCGCTTTATATGTAAAGAACATACCTAACGAAATATATGATAGTTGGGATAATAGGGAAGCCTAATGTAGGAAAATCAACTTTCTTCAATGCAGCTACTTTGCTCAGTGTCCCGATGGCAAGCTACCCTTTTACCACTATTGAACCAAGCTTTGGAGCAGCATATGTAACCACCAATTGTGTATGTAGAACACTAAATGTAGAAGATACCCCTGTAAATTCCCGGTGCATAAATGGTACGCGTCTTATTCCAATTAAGATAGTAGATATAGCAGGTCTTGTAAAAGGAGCTGCCGAAGGACGAGGATTAGGAAACAAATTTTTAGATGATATTAGACAGGCCAATGCATTAATTCATGTAGTTGATGCATCAGGATTAACGGATGAAGAAGGCGTAACGACAGAAGAAGTGAGCAACAACCCTGTTACTGACATAGACTTTGTTGAGAAAGAATTTGATCTATGGTTAAGGCAGTTACTACTAAAAGATTGGCGGCGAATATCCAATAAATCTGAATCAAACAGTGGAAAAACGGTTGAGATGATCGCGGAAAGGTTGAGTGGACTTGCTATAACAGAAAATCATATCCGAAATGCTGCAGAAAAAATAGATCTAACTATAGAGAAACCTACGAGCTGGAATGATGATGATATTATGAGTTTTTGTAGTTCGTTACGGGAATTATCTAAACCATCCATAATCGCTGCTAATAAGATCGATAATCCACATGCGAAAGAAAATATCGAGTATATCAAGTCAACAGGCAGATTATTTGTTCCTTGTGCTGCTGAAGCAGAACTCCTACTTAGAAAAGCAGCAGAAATGAAGGTGATAGAATATTTGCCTGGTGGATCAGCATTCAACATTTTGAGTCCAGATAACCTAACTCCCGCTCAGATCAGCGCCTTAGAAATGGTTAAAAGAAATGTCTTGGATATTTGGAATTCTACAGGTGTACAGACTATAATAAATTCAGTTTACCTTGACTTATTAGAGGGAATAATAGTTTATCCTGTTGAAGACGAGAATAAGTTATCTGACAAGAAAGGCAACATCCTCCCAGATGCATATATAGTAAAGAAAGGATCTACAGCCAAAGATCTGGCATTCACTATCCACAGTGACCTTGGAGAGACATTTTTACATGCAGTTGATGCAAAAACAGGTCTTAGATTGGGTGCTGATTATATTCTAAAAGATTCTGATATTGTAAAAATAGTTTCAAGATCTAGTAGAGGTTAAATTACTCTTTATTCAGGTATCTTGAACCTTTGATAATAGTATATGCTAACATAAAAGGTGGATAGAATAGCGACAAGATACGGAGTAAGTGAATTTAAAAAAGACGGATTTCGGAAAGTTGAATTCTCTATTAAAAAAGACTTCTCTAAAACACCCACATTAGTGATAACCTTTACATCATAAACGCCATCTTTTGGGGTAAGATCAGCAGATGCGGTACTCAACCTAATAACACCATATCCCCCTGGAGGCACTATTCGTGAATAATAGAAATATCCATTCGCATCAAAGATATAGGAGTTAACAGTATTGACATTATGATTTTCTTCATTAATATATATAGATCGAACCCACAAATAACGATCTCCAGGATTTGTTACAGTTATTGTTATTGTATCATTTGGAATGTTATCCTGACCAAAACTCATAGTTTCCACATTACTCGTGAACGAGTAATTTGACGGCACTTGCCACCAATCACGATTGGTATACTCATAGCTTCCTGCTTTAACTACATTTCCATAGTATCCAGTGAAAACTAGGCTTATAGACAAGACCGAAATTATTAAGATAATATGAGATATTATACGCTTCATAATAATATCACAAAAACTCCTTATCAATAATAGAAATTATTGCACACTGTTTAAGCTTATTCATCTACACCGGGGAATACATTTTCTCACGGCCATCCCTAAGAGAAGATCTCCTTTTCACTAAACCCCTATCAAGAAGGATTGATAACGCCAAACTGACTGTTCTATCAGGAAGCATGGTTTTCTTCAAGATATCTCTACGACTCAATGGCCCCTCATATTCCAAAGTCTTTAGCATCAGTTTTGCGCTTGGCGGCATAGCGAGAAGATCACGAGCAAGAATAATCTTTTTTGCCATCTTATTAGCAGTATGCGAAGTTTTAGCTAACCTAATGAGTCGCGCTGGATTTATTGACTTTGAAACTTCAATCATTCTGCCTATCTTTGAGCGATAGATACCATCGATTATTACTTCACACTGAAGTCTACTGACTATATTGTCTATTTTCACTTTAGAATCTTCTGGAATAATTAAGGGTCTGCGGGTTATATCCAAAGAATTAACCGAAACTATAGTAAACACATTAGCCTTTGATAATATCATTGGTCCACCAGTTGACATAGCATATGCAGTTGAACCAGTTGGAGTAGCAATAATCAATCCATCACTACTGTCAGTCCATATCTCTTCATCATCCACATTTAATGTATATTCGAGAAGGGTCGCGGATCGATGTGGAAAGATTGCTACTTCATTGACAGCTGGTGGGAATTCCGTAGTATCTGTCGTTACTGTTAGAGTTTTGGAGTCTTCCACTTCGAATTTTCCTTTTGAGATTTGTTGTATTGCTTGTCTAAGTTTGGATAATCCGATTTCTGTAAGAAATTTTTCGTCATCGTTTTCATTTACACCAAGAATAGGTATATTCAGTTTAAAGATCTTATGAAAAGTCTTTAGTATATCATTATCATTACCCAATGTAAGCACAAAGTCCCCCCATTCTGCATCAGAGGCAGATATTTCGTCAACAGTTCTGAATTCTATATGGGTTTCTCTAAGAATCTCTAAAATATTACGTAGAGCTCTTTCAGATCTCTTTGGAGTCATTATTAAGATATTAATCATCTAATCTTCAGCAGTATTTACCTAAAGCATACTTGTATGTATTTTTTCTGCCTATTTCTAAAACCTTATCTTGTCGCTAAATGAATAGACTAAAAGAGAATTGATCGAATCTCAGGAAGAGATAGTGGAACCTAGTTTGAGCCTAAAGATATTAGAGTTCCTCCACGAGGATTTGGGTTCAGGAGATATTACAACAGACTCTATTATCGAAGCTGAAATAGATGTGAATGCCAAGATTGTCTGTAATGAAAAAGCAGTAATATCTGGAGTGGCAGAAGCCATCCTAACATTCAACCTCCTAAAGTGCTCAGCTCAAGGTTTGATTAAGGATGGAGATTCTGTTGAGGCATATACTGATGTCATTAAGGTAAGAGGCAAAGCTAGATCAATTCTGAAGGCTGAAAGGACTTCTCTTAATATTTTAGGACGAATGTCTGGGGTAGCCACTGAAACAAATAAGCTGGTTAAAGAGGCTAAAAAGGTCAACCAGAATATCAGGGTTGCAGCGACCCGAAAAACTCAACCCGGTTTCAGAATATTTGATAAGAAAGCTGTTAAAGCTGGAGGCGGGGATACTCATCGATTTAGACTTGATGATGCTGTTCTCATCAAGGATAATCACCTCAAAATTACTGGCTCAATAGCAGCTACTATTAAATTGGCAAGAAAGAAGGTTAGTTTCACAAAGAAAATTGAGGTTGAAGCTTCATCAGCCGAAGAAGCCTTAGAGGCGGTGGAAGCTGGAGCAGATATTGTTCTCCTGGATAACATGATGCCCCAAGAAGTTTCAAAAGTAATTACGATTCTAAGAGAAAGACAACTAAGAAAGAGAGTATTTCTCGAAGCTTCCGGAGGAATTAGAACGGAGAATATTAAGACAGACAGCGAGACGGGTGTTGATGCTGTTTCTCTTGGTAGAATAACTCATTCAGCGAAGAACATCGACTTTGGCCTTGAGATAGTCTGAACGAAGGAGATACATTACATGGTAAGAGTGGGAATAATTGGATGCGGTGCTATTGGAACTACTTTGGCAAAAGCTATTGATTCGGGTGTAATAAATAATGCTGAGCTAGTAGCTGTATTTGACTTAATTAGTGATCAAGTAGAGAATCTTGTAGATAGACTTAAGAATAAACCTAAGAAATATCGTGAATTTGATGCGTTTCTAAGAAATAGTGGTGCAGAGATAGTAGTAGAAGCAGCTTCTCAAGAGGCTGTTAAGATTTATTCCGAACGGGTGATCACATCTGGAATGGACATTCTGATTATAAGTGCAGGTGCCCTTCTTGATGAAGAATTCCTGAACAGGATCATTGAAGTAGCTAAGAAGCACAGGAGACAAGTACTAGTACCCTCAGGTGCGATAGGCGGATTAGATGCTGTAAAGGCTGCAAAAATTGAGGGATTAGAAAGAGTTGTGTTAACTATACGCAAAAATCCAGAATCATTGAAGGACTCTTCTCATTTCCAGAGTATAGTGAAAGACCCTAATGACTTGAAGAAATTCAAGGTTATCTTTCAAGGATGTGCCAACGACGCTGTCAAACTTTTCCCAGCTAATGCGAATGTTTCAGCAGCTTTGAGCCTAGCTGGAATAGGTGGACAGAATACTGTAGTCAATATCATTGCAGACCCTGCAATAACTATGAATATCCATGAAATAGATATCAAAGGAAAGTTCGGAAGAATAAAGATTCAATTAGAGAATTACAAACACCCTTCAAACCCAAAAACGAGTTACTTAGCAGTTCTCTCAGCAATTGAGACTTTAAGAGCTAATATTTCAGAAAATATTAAAGTAGGAACTTAGATTGAAATGAAAATCTTCAGCAGTTTTTGCTGATGTTTTGGAACTTTTTTATCCTTTTGCACATAAAATATCTTATATTAATATCCAAGAATTGATATAAAGTGAAAAGTAGGATGGAGAGACTCGAAATAAAACAAATAGATCATCTGATAGATGACATTCAGAGATTGAAGGAGACACGAAACGCTGTTATTCTAGCACATAACTATCAAATAGGTGAAATACAAGATATAGCTGATTTTACAGGAGACTCTTTAAAGCTCTCGCAAGAGGCGGCTGAAACAGAGGCAGAAGTAATCGTATTTTGTGGAGTCAATTTTATGGCTGAGACAGCTGCTATATTATCTCCAGAGAAGACAGTCTTAGTACCAGATCCTGAAGCAGGTTGCTCCTTAGCGGACACAATAAACATAGATCAACTAATGGCTTGGAAAATGAAGCATCCAAATGCGGTTGTGGTTTCATATATTAACACTACTGCCGAAATTAAAGCGGAAAGCGATTATTGCTGCACATCCACAAATGCTCTTAAAGTTATAAACGCAATTCCGTCGGATAAAGAAATTCTTTTTCTACCAGATATATTCTTAGGTACGTATCTACAAACAATTACAGGACGAAAACTACAACTTTGGCCTGGAGAGTGTCATGTTCATGCAGGTATACGGCCTAGCTTAG
>Ga0187833_10003449_pt1 | contig 16021 bp, 17 predicted proteins | sample ETNtaG_37_FD_167968 | JGI IMG/M metagenome (GOLD analysis project Ga0187833, IMG submission 167968) | Marine microbial and viral communities from oxygen minimum zone, Eastern Pacific Ocean - ETNP2014_SV_400_PacBio MetaG (Illumina Assembly) | ecosystem: Environmental > Aquatic > Marine > Hypoxic...
GACGCTGCAGTAGCAACTGATACAACTACAGTTCACACTGGAGTACTTCCAAACGCAATCATCGCTACAACTACAGATGGCTTGGACGAAATCCTTCCTGGTGCTCTTGTAACGTACGATATTGGACTACAAAACGGAACAAACCAACTAGCTACAGAAGTAGATCTAGCAAACGCTCTTCCAAGTTACCTAGAATTCGTTGATGCCTCAGAAGGCGGATACTGGACTGGCACAAATGTTCGCTGGGAAAACCTAACTGTTGCTCCTAGTGGACAAAAAAGTTTGCGAGTAACAGGTCGTGTACGTAGTGATGCTCCTATCGGAGAAAGGCTACGCAATAGAGTATCTGTAAACGGATACGAATCTGTAGATACTACTGTTGTAGGAAACACTGTTTCTGGAAAAGGTCTTGCAAAGCGCAGTGATATTCTAGTTTCTAAGAATGCAGACCGTGGAGAAGTACGCCCAGGAGAGCACGTTGGATACACAGTATCTGTTGCTAATTCTACAGATCACCCACTGTATAACGTTAAAGTACAAGATCGTATGCAGTCTCAGCACATTAGAGTGCTAAATGCAGACAACGGCCAGCTCTCTGGAGATAGCATCACATGGAACATTCCAGTCCTTGAACCAGGTCAACACTGGGATACAGGCTACACAGCTCAAATCGATTACAGAGCACCACACGGTGTTACTATTCCTAACGTAGTAACTGTAAGTGGAAAAGGGATGAACACAGTCTCACTTGAGGACCGTATTTACACATCAGAAATTGGTGTGATCTCAAACTTGCCACCAACAGGAGCTGCCTTCGATGCGCTATTCCTAGGAATGACAGGACTAGCAGGAGCTGCTCAGACTATGATGCAACGTAGAAAGCTACTCAAGAGAGGTTAAGATCTCACCCATAAGATCGACAATAAGAGAAAAGTCGAGATCGAATGGAATATCTAATAGCTTTGCCAGGAATGCAACGACGAAGAATGCAATAAATGCGACGAATAATCCAATGATGGAGAATCGAATCGTGTGAACTGCTTTCTTTATTTTCTCTTCGTTACCAGCAGAGAGAATAAAGGTTATACCTCCAATAATGATGTAAACCAAGCAAAGAATAGATGCGACAATAAGGCCTAACGCTACAAATGTAGCAACAATTTCGAGGATACTTGCGTTTTCAAGAAGATCTCTCAGCATAATAATAGGGGGAATAATTGCTTAAGCGGGCTCAAGCACCTTTAGATTAACACGTTTGTCAGCGTTACCGCCAACAATACGAAGTAGCGTCCTAAGGGCTTTGATGGTTTGTCCACTCTTTCCAATTAACTTACCCATATCACTATCACTAACAGAAACAGTAAGAAGGATACCTAAATCGTCTTCCTGCTGCTCTATAACTAGCTGATCCTTATCCTCAATAATCTCCTCAAGAACATATCTGAGAAACGCGAATCCAGGGTAGTCAGTAGTAGTCGTATCGTCTGTCATAACAAGTGTAGTTTAGGAGTCTCCCTCTTTTTTGTCATCTTCTTTCTCTTGCTCTGGTGCCTCTTCTTTCTTTTCCTCTTCAGCTGGCTTTTCTTCTTCTTTTTTCTCCTCCTCCCTTGTTTCTTCTACTGGAGCTTCTTCCTTCTTCTCTTCCTCAGCAGGTGCTGACTCTTCAGTAGCTGGTGCTGCTGCAGGGGCAGGAGCTGGCTCTTCCTCTACTTCTTTACGTTTCTTTTGCTTTGTGTACTTCTCGATGTACTTCTCAAGGCCTTTTACACCCTCCTTTGAAAGCAGACGGGCTACAGTATCTGTTGGGGCTGCTCCTTGGGAAATCCAGTGCTCAATACGTGCCTTATCAAATTCGAAGACTACAGGAGTCCTGGTAGGCAAATAGTGCCCTAGAAGCTCAAGAGATTTACCCTTTGCAGCGTTACTCTTTTCGGTCACCACAAGTCTAAATGTGGGATTGTTCTTGTTACCGGTGCGTTGGAGACGAATTCTAAGCATAATTTAGCTCGCAGAGTTTAGGGTTTCCAAAGAAGCTGCGCAAGAGAAAGGCTCTCAATTTGCAGTACTCTTAGATCTAGAGATTAAGATTTCATCAATTTGAATGCCCTCATGACTGTTTAAATACCCTTTAAGCTGCTCTATGACTAAAGAAAGCTCTTGAGAAGCAATAGGATGGTCCGAATCTATGCATAAACGTGTGTCAGTTTTTTTGGATACGCTTAGTGCTTGCACATGCTCTGGCATATTTTCTTCTATCCATTGAGTAGCTAGATAGGTTACATATGAGGCTGATGCTTCATTTTTTAAACCACGCCTATTAAGTACCCGAGGGATGAGATGAGATAATTTATCCATGAAGAGTATCTGTAAGTATACCAGAAACCTTTTTTGCTGATGCCTCCCAACTATACGTAGATTCAGGTGGATCAGATTTATTCGGAGGATTTCTAAGTGCCTCGACGATCGATTGCTCAGAAAGATCTATAAGCTTAGCGCTGCTACCCGAAACTTCTGGAATTGCAGACGAGGAAACAGCAATGATAGGACACCCACAAGCCCTTGCTTCTAGAATTGGCAAACAGAATCCTTCATATGCAGAAGCAGTTACAAAACATCCAGCAGCACTATAAATAGTCGGAAGTTCTTCGTGTTCAATACCTAGTAGTACACGAGCACCATCAGGTACTTGTAACCGATCTACCTCTTTGCCATTGGTTACAAGTATTAGAGGGATATCAATTTTCGATTTTTTGTAAGAATCTAAAAGCATCTGAACATTCTTATGCTGCTTTGCAGCTCCTACATACAAAAAGTATCCAGGCTTCAGATCGTAAAAATCCAATATATCTTGATCTGTATTAGTTACGTACGACTCGTCGTACCCCTCTGTAACATGAATAACCTTCGCATCAATACTTTTTCCGTACACAGATGAAAGTTCTTGCGCTGTAAATTTACTTACGGCAACAATCTTCTTAGATTTCTGTACGGACCTTCCCATAAGAATTCGGTAGGCCAATCTTTTTACTGCTGATGCTGAATTTGGATACCGATGAAGAATAAGATCATGAATTGTAACAACAAAAGGTACAGGACAAAAATACGGAACATTAAAGTGTGGAGCGTACAGAAGATCGATCTTAGATGAGCGTATCAGCACTGGAAAACGCATCTGCTCTGCAATAGAATAATGTCTCATATTTGCTACTACTAGCTCAAAGTTAGTAGTTTTAATGTCTTTTATCCACTCCTCGCGGCAGTCTCTTACAAACAGCACAAAGCTATCTCTAGAAGATTGCTCTAGAAGATTTTTAACCATCTGACGAGTATAGGTACCAAGGCCTACAGACTCAGAAGCAAACCGACAATCAATTCCAATATGCGCCATCTCCCGTATGATACCTGCATGAAGATAGAAGAAATACTGAAGTCGTCGGGAATTGAAAGGCTGGATGCAGAGGTACTTTTGGCACATGCAATAGGAAAAACACGGGAATGGCTCTTCGTGCATCCAGAGAAGGACATCGATACTGACCAATTCGATGCTCTAGTTGAAAAAAGAAAGCAAAACGAGCCCGTTGCATACATTGTTGGAGCCCAAGAATTTTACGGAAGAGATTTTATTGTAGATAGCCGAGTACTTATTCCTCGTCCATCTACCGAGAGGCTAATAGATTTATATTTAGATTTTACTAAAGACCAAGAGGAATGCGTTCGCTCTCTTGATACAAAAGTTATTGGAGTAGCCCGCAAATTTGGAAACCTATCGGATGCAACGACACTAGTAGACATTTGCACAGGTAGTGGATGCATCGCAATTACACTTGCAATTGAGACAAATAAAAAAATCATAGCTATAGACATCAGTCAAGAAGCGATAGATGTTTCAAAAGAGAATGCGAAAACACACGGAGTAGAAGACCGTATCGATTTTCGTCTCGGTAGTTTTACAGATCCTATTTCAAATCTTACAGAACCATTTGTAGTAATTTCTAATCCACCCTATGTCCCAGAGGACGAACCACTTATGGCAGATGTCTCAGAATTCGAACCTAAGATCGCATTATTTTCTGGGCCAGATGGATCGGAAGCTGTTGTTAAAATTTTTAGCAGCCTAAAGAGATTAGAGTCGTGTAAGGGGTGTGTTATAGAATGCAGAGATACACATCTCGAACTTCTTTCTATGAAATAAAGAAATCTAGAGGGTAATACTTCCATCAATTAGGTTTATTCCATACAATAGAACCGTGAGTTCAGTGCAAAATACTCTTGGCCCCGTCACTTCCGTAATTGGGGCGCAGTGGGGTGATGAGGGAAAAGGAAAGATCGTCGATATTCTCGCTGCCGAATATGACATTATTGCTCGTGCATGTGGAGGAGCAAATGCAGGACACACGATTGTAGTAGATGGGGAGAAGCATATCTTTCATCTAATGCCATCTGGGTGTCTTCATGCAGATAAGCAAATCGTACTTGGCTCTGGTCTTGTCATCCATTTGCCAACTCTTCTTAAAGAAATAGAAACATTGGAAGGACACGGCATCACTATTGTCGATCGACTTCATATTTCTAAATCCGCTCATATTGTATTCGACTATCACAAAGAAATTGATGGTGCACTCGAAGAGGGGAGAGAGAATCCTATTGGAACAACCAAGAGGGGAATCGGTCCTGCTTATATGGATAAAGCTGCACGAACAGGAATACGAATGGGGCAACTTTCAGAAGATTTATCAAAAGAAATGAAAAATCGAGTAGCCACCGTAAAAAATGCATGCGGAGTCGATATTGATGTAGATCTCGAATTGAAAAGTCTATCTGATGCAAAAGAAAAGATTGGCCAGTGCGTAACAGATACTGTTGCCTACCTCGCTGATGCACGTAAGTCTGGAAAAACAATCTTGGTAGAAGGTGCCCAAGCAGTACTCCTAGATATCGATCATGGCACATACCCGTTTGTTACCAGCTCATCAACAACACTCGCAGGAGCCTTGCAAGGACTTGGTCTTCCACCTATGTGCGTAAAATCTTGTATCGGAGTTGCAAAGGCATATTGCACACGTGTAGGAGAAGGGGACTTTGATACACAAGCATCCGGAGAAGCAGAGGATCGTTTGAGAGAACGAGGAGGGGAATACGGTTCTACTACTGGACGTCCACGCAGAACAGGATGGCTCAATATCGACCAACTAAATACCGCCAACTCAACAAATGGATTCACTCACTGGAATGTTACAAAGCTAGATGTTCTCGACGAAGAAGAAGTGATTCCCGTGATGATCAAAGGAAAACTAGTAGAGCTTGAGGGCTGGAAAGAAAATACTGCAGGGATTACATCGTTTAAAGATCTTCCAGAGAATGCTCAGGCATACATCAAAAGAATAGAGGAGGAAACAGGGGTTCCAGTAGGTTTTATAGGTACAGGGCCGGGAAGAGAAGAAATGATCACATGCACTTGATTTTTGGCTAGTCCACTCTTTCTCCCCATTTCAGCTTACTACGAAGCGTCCCAAAGAATGTGTCTTGAGACCTACGTAAGAATTTTACACATCTAGTATCTTGAGTAATCGTAATTACATCTCCTCCTTCTAGTCCAACATAAACCTGCCCATCCAATGTTAATACTACTTCTGTATCGTTATGTTTTTTATGCTTAGTTTTGACGGTAATTTGCACAGTGGAATCTGACCTAAGTACTACAGGTTTTTGAGAAAAGCTATGCGGACTAATGGGTGTAAGAATTGTTGCATCAAGAGTTGGGTGAACTATCGGTCCTCCAGAGGAAAGACTGTATGCCGTGGAACCTGTTGGAGTTGCAATAATTAAACCGTCTGCATGAAACGTTGTAAGTGGTTCACCATTTACCGTAGTTTCTAAATCTACAAGTCTGGCAATAGTTCCCTGAGCTATAACTGCTTCGTTGAGAGCAAAACCTGAAATTATTTCTTTATCTCCACGCATCGCAGTGACATTAATAAGTTTACGTTCGTCTAACACCCCTTCGCCATTAAGAAATATTGGAATCATCTGCTTTGCTTCATCGAATTCTGTTTCTGCTAAAAATCCAACTCGTCCGCGATTAACACTGAGAATCGGAGTGCTGCAATCAGATAGCTCACGTACAGCTCGCAAAATCGTACCGTCACCACCGATAACAAGAAGAAGATCTATCTCATCTTCTGATGTGTACTCGGGAAGATTCGTAGCGCATTCAATTCCACCAACTCGCTTTGGATCCATAAATACTTTTGCTCCTGCACCTTCTACTATCGAAACAATAGCATCAACAGAGTCGCACTTATCTTCCAGACCGGACTTTGCCGTAATGCCGACGCGCTTGTACTGAAGCATGTCTGTATTATACGGTGGATTTGATGGCATCTAAGAAAAGATCAACAGTTCTTTTCCAACTGAAGATATTGGCCTGAATTGGTCCTTTTAAGGCATATTCTTGTCTCAGATCAGCATTTTCTAGTAGCGTAGCGAGCCCATTTGTTATCGATTGCACACTTTCTGGGTCGACAACGACTGCTGCGTCACCTGCTACTTCCCGCAAGCTTCCACGGTCAGAAGTAAGAAGAGGTATACCTCGCTTTAATGCATCTAGCACTTGCATACCAAACCCTTCGTACAGAGATGGATACGCAAATACAGTCGCTGTTGATAGGAGTGATTGATACTCTTCGTCCGTTACGTAGTCTTTCCATTCGACACCCTCTGTAATTCGACAGAGTCTCAATATTTCTGCATCATCCCATCCCCTTGCCCCTACAATTACAAGCTGATACTGAGATCGAAGTTTATCTGGAAGTTTTGCGTATGCATGTATCAAGCGTTCTTGATTTTTGCGAGGGCAGAGTGTTCCAACACATAGTATTGTTTTTTGGTCGGGGATACTTAGTGGCATATCGCTGTACATAGGCCCTGCGTAAATTGTTGTAACAGAACTCGGAGAAAGTCTTGGGAATCTTTCTAGTAGGTCCTTACGAGTAGATTCTGAAATCGTACAAACGTGATGTGCATTCATTATTGTTTTATTCAGAAGAAGGCGTTCGATAAATTTTGCCCTCTTCTCATGGGGTTCATTTTGGTAAGCAATGAGGTCGTGAACAATTGGAATATAGCGAACCCTCTTACCAAGAAGATGTGGAACGATAAAACTTGTAGGACTAATGTAGTAATCGCACTTCGAAAGTTTTGCATATTTTGCAGCTGCAAAGTGCCAAAGCAATTTTCCAGAAAAGGCAGCAGACCCTTCGATAGACTGAGATGTGTGTGTTAAAACAGTGATATCCGCTTCGCGACGAGAGAGCTCCTCTAAAAAACCTTTTGTCCACTGGCCTTTTCCTGCTTTCTTTTGCCTAAAAGCTTCTCTGGCATCTATTACAAGTTTCACGAAATCCAGTGTAATGCTATGATTTCTCTATGCCAAATAGAGCAGTTAAAAAGTTTATGGCTTTAGACCTCGAAGAAAAGATCTTAAACGGAGCTTCTCTCGTAGCATTTATAAGTGTGTTTTTTCCATGGGTAGGCGGAGAATGGCTTGGTGGAAAGGTTATTACATACTCTGGACTTGGATTCTTCACTTCATTTATTGGTCTAACTGTTCTTTTGCTTCATCTCTATATTCTGCTTATTACCTTTATTCCACTTACAAGCGGCCCATTTATAGTAAAACAAAGGAATAAGGATCTTGTACGACTACTTGTAGCGCTACTTGCAACACTATTAACTGCTGCAGTGTGGTCTGTACTTACAAAATTCACTTTTGAATTCAGTAGATTGCAGATACATTTTGGACTATACGGCACTCTTGTAGGAAGCGTTGTGTGCACTTTGTATGCCTTTTTACGGTATAAAGAAGACAATAGAGCATCCGTGCAGGAGATATTTACACATACAGAAAAACCTCAGCAATCACATCAGCCTCCTCCATCTATGGAGCCTGAGAACCATGCAAAATACCGGTAATGTTTGCTTCTAGGTTGGCTACTATCCGTGATATCATGGAATTATGAGTGATCAAGAGTTTAAAGCAGAGGATTTCGTCTATGTAGATCCAGATCTAAAACTGGCGGTATCTCTGGTGGAATGGGATAAAGATGGAAACGCAAAACCTAAAGAATGGCCAAGAGTAGAAAAGCCAACTCCAGAAGGAGAGGCGCCAAAAAAAGCATTTCGAAAACCAAGAATACGCTTCTACCCATGGGGAAGTTATAAAACCATGTGCAAGCTCTACAAACTTAAAGGAAAAGTAAAAGACAAAGACACCGACGACTATATTAAGCTTGAGGAGGCTGTCAGCAAGTTGCAAGAAGACCCATACTGGGACTAAGCAACTAGTGACGATACAGACTCAACGTCATCTTTTGATCCTATTATTATTGCAGTTCGTTGATCGACTGATGTTATTTCTTTATCGAGAATGGCAGTTGTGCCATCGGTAGCGGCTCCACCAGCCTCCTCCACGAGATAGGCAAATGGCCCACACTCAAAGACATGTCGAAGTTTTCCATCAGGATATTTTGACCCTTCTCCTCCACCAACATTCGTAAATATTCCTTGGCCTTTACTTAGAATGTGATGGATGTCTGCGACCATACAACCAGAATATCGAAGAGTTTTTTCTTCATCTTGCCATTTTGACACAGCATTCTTGTATCCCTCGTTAGTTGTAATAGCACGCAGGTTTCCTGGGCTGTAATTTTTTGCAACATCACCAACTCCTAAGTGGTCTCGAAGTAGTACGAATTCACCAACATCATTCAAAATAAATTCATGTACACCTTTGCCGCCGCCAAGAGAGACAACAAGAAGCGTTCGTGGCCCATACAACACATAAAGTGCTGCAACTTGCTCTCTAGGAGTAGCACCTATCACATTTCCATCTTTGTAAATTCCAAAAATAGAACCGATAGCAAAGTTAGCATCAACAAGCGAAGATCCATCCAAAGGATCAAACACAACACTGTATTCACCCTCTGGATCAAGCTCTACTATATCTGGCTGCTCTTCGGAGACGTAACAACACACAAGACCAGATTCGCAGAGGAACTCTCGAATCAAATTATCAGCCATAACATCTAGAGCAAGCTGATCTTCTCCAAATTCGTTCTGTGTACCTGCGAGTCCTGCTTCTGTTGTTTGAATAGCGTAACTGATGTATTTACAAGCGCGGGAAATATCTACTATCAAGTGTCTAAGGTCATGATCTGCCTTACTGTGATTAATAAGATGCCAATTAAGATTTGGCTTGTTTGGAGCCGGACATGCAGAAGCTTTTCCCATTATTTCATGAAGGAAATGACCATTTGAAGCAATTCTGTAACTCGCATTGCATACCCCCATTCGTTGTCATACCAGCTAAGAAGCTGCACTGTGTTCCCATCAACAACTTTTGTAAATGTCGCATCAACAATAGATGAGTGAGGATCTGTCTGGAAATCGATAGATACACACTGTTCATCACACACCGCTAGAACATTTTTTAGTGCTCCATTAGCTTCCTTCTTTAGTGCTGCGTTGATTTCTTCTACGGTAGCATCCTTCTCAAGAACAAATGCCATATACGAACAACTCACTGTAGGAACAGGTACGCGGAATGCCATACCATCAATCTTTCCATCAAGTTCTGGGAATATTTTTGCGCACGCTTTTACAGCTCCAGTCTTCGTTGGAATAATGGACATTGTTGCAGCGCGAGCACGACGCAGGTCGTTTCCTTCTCCCTTATTATCTAGAAGATTTTGCGATGCAGTAAATGCATGTACAGAGTTTACAAGTAAGTTTGCTACACCAAATTTCTCATGCATTACTTTAATTACAGGTGCAATACAGTTTGTCGTACAAGAAGCATTTGAGATAATAGGCATATCTCCAGTAAGACCTTCGTCGTTAATACCAAGAACAAAGGTTGGTGTGTCGTCTTTCATTGGAGCAGTCACAATTACACGGCTTGCACCTGCTTCTAGATGGCCGCCAGCCTTTTTTGCAGTAGTAAAATGACCAGTAGATTCTATAACAATATCTACACCTAGCTCTTTCCAAGGGCACTTTGCTGGGTCTTTTTCTTTTACAATGCGAACTTCCTTTCCGTTTACCATCATATGATCTTCATCCTTTACTTCAACATCGCCATTAAATTTCCCGTGCAATGAATCATACTTTAGTAAATATGCTCGCATCTCAGAAGTAGAAGAGGCATTTACCCCAACAACCTCAACAGAGTCTGCATAGTGCTCCAAAAGCTGCCGATGGACGTTTCGTCCAATGCGGCCGTATCCATTTATTACTATGCGTTTCATATGTACGATAATAATAGGGAATCTGAGAGACGATGCAACCTATTCCTCCATACTTAACCAAATATCCCAACCAATACTCCTCCAAAAGCCATAAAGGCTCCGACAATCCATAGTCGCATAGTCACTTTACTTTCACCCCATTCCAATGCCTCAAAGTGATGATGAATAGGTGCTGCTTTAAACACTTTTTTACCACCACGATACTTCTTACTCGTTAGCTGGATAATCACAGAAAGCATTTCTATGAGGAAAATGAATCCTACGAATGGTAGGACAAGCATTTGGTCCGTCATCATCGCAATAGCCCCAAGTGTTCCACCAAGAGCCAATGAACCTGTATCCCCCATGAAAAATAGTGCAGGTGGAACATTGTGCCACAAGAAAGCCGCCACAGCGCCAACTACAACAAAGCAAAATGCAGCAAGAACATCAAGTCCTTCGATATATCCAAGAAGACCAAACGACCCAAAAGCAATAATAAGTAATCCTGCGGCTAGGCCATCCAACCCATCAGTTACATTAACTGCATTCGCTGTTCCGACAATGATGAACATGAAAATAGGTATATACAGAAGTCCGACATTCCATGGTCCCGAGAAGGGGATATAGATTTGGTCATATCCAAGCTTGAAGTAAAACCACAGTGCTGCAACTCCGCTGATGAGAAGCAATGTTACAAGTTTTGGTAACCAATCGAGCCCTTTCTTTTTTCCTGCCCCAATAATATTAAGATAATCATCAACCGCTCCAAGTATTCCAAGAGAAACTAGGATGAATAGTGGTAGATACACCTGTCCACGCTGAAGCAAACTATGATCAACAAATCCTGTTAGAGAAACTGCACGCGAAAATACAACTGTTGCCAAGATAGAACCCCAAATCAAGAGCCCTCCCATCGTAGGAGTGCCAAACTTATGCTTGTGATACTTTCGAAATACAGAAGCCTCTCTACTATCAACCGTTTCTACCCTTAGCTGCTTTCCCATTTTGTTTTTTCGCAAAAATGCGATAAACCATGGAGTAAGCACAAGTCCAAGAAGAAAAGCAAAAGCACCATACCCTAGCGTTTCAAGCATTGTGATATCAGGCCTAACAGGGACAAATTCTATTTGCACAGGACGCTAGTGTACCACTCCGTATTACATTTGCGAATGCGACTTGTCGACATCATAAAATCGCAAATGATCTTTCTTAAACATTAGCTCTACACGTCCTACGGGGCCATTTCGGTGTTTTCTAATGTAAACATCTGTAAGACCTGGTCTATCCGAGTCTTCTTCGTAGTAATCTTCGCGATACATCATCATAACAACATCTGCATCCTGCTCTATAGAACCTGAATCTCGAAGGTCAGAAAGCTGAGGAATGTTTCCTGGCCTGCTTTCTACAGCTCGAGAAAGCTGAGACAAAGCAAGAACTGGAATGTGCATTTCTCGACCGATCTGCTTGAGAGCTCGTGAGATCTCGGAGATTTCTTGAACACGATTACCAGCATACGAAGCATTACCTGTACTCATTAGCTGGAGATAATCGATAACCAATAGATCAAGCCCGTGTTCCATCTGCAAACGTCGTGCTTTGGCACGTAACTCTGGAATAGAAGATGCAACAGAATCATCAATAAATATATTTGCCTTATTTAGCTCGTCCATAATAGGTCCCATGTTCTGAAAGTCCGTATCTTCAAGTTTTCCTTTCTGCAACTTCCAGCTATCCACTCCAAGCATCGAGGCAAACAGACGGTCGACGAGTTGTTCTTTACTCATTTCCAGAGAGAAGATACCCACACTTTTTCCGTCACGAATAGCAGCGTTCTGGGCAATGTTTAGCGCAAGAGCAGTTTTACCCATAGATGGTCTCGCAGCAAGAATGACGAGATCACTCGGTTGCAAACCAGAAAGTTTTGCATCAAGTCCTTGGAAACCTGTACCAATACCTTTCGTCTGGTCATCATCAGATTCATGCATTTCTGCAAAGCGCTCGTAGCGCTCTTCCAGAATCTTTTTGATGTGTACAAATTTATCTTTAAGAAATGTATTACTAATCTCGAACACAGTTTTCTCTACTTCATCCAACAGTTCTGTCACTGGCTTGTCTTCGTTAAATCCGAGTCCTGCAATTTTTTGACCAGCTTTGATTATACGACGGTGAACCGCCTTTGTCTTTACGATCTGACCATACTGATAAATGTGCGAGGACGTTGGCACTTCCGACGTAAGCTGCGCCAGAAATGCTGATCCTCCAATTTCCTGAAGCTTCTTGTTGTCAGAAAGCTTCGACGTAACCGTCACAAAGTCCACTGGTTCGTGACTGCTGTACAGACCCATAATCGCTCCATAAATGTCGCGATAGATCGGGTCGTAAAAATCCTCGGTCTTGAGAAAATCAGAAATTTTAATGATTGCCTCAGGATCGAGGAGTAGTGCACCAATCACGGTTCTCTCCGCTTCCGTGCTATGAGGCTGCGTTTGAATAAGAGGCTCTGTGGTGGACTTTGCAGGCGGCATACGAGGAGAGTATTTATAAGGCTAAACTACCAAAGAAACAACAAAAGGGTCTTGCATCATTTCCACTTGAGATTCTTAGACGCAAAACCCTGTGATTTCACTGTGGATAACTTGTGGAGAACTAGAGATCAGCACATTTACGAATCTCTTTTTCAAGCTTCTTCGCTAGTGATGCATTTTCTTTAAGATAGATACGAGCCTGCTCTTTACCCTGTCCAATGGTGTCTTCACCATGACGGTAATAGGCTCCCGACTTCTCAAGGAGACCATACTTGACACCAAGGTCTAGAATGTCGCCTTCTTTCGAAATACCTTGCGCATAAAGAATGTCGAATTCTGCCTGACGGAATGGGGGGGCAACTTTGTTCTTTACCACTTTTACTCTCGTACGGTTTCCGACAATCTCTTGGGAGGCTTTGCCTTCTTCTCCAGGGATCTTTTCGAGAATCTTATCGATACGGCGAACATCAAGACGAAGAGAACTATAGAACTTTAGCGCTTGTCCTCCTGCTGTTGTTTCTGGGTTTCCAAACATCACACCAATCTTCATGCGGATCTGATTAATAAAAATTATCGAAGTTCCGCTCTTAGAAACAATCGCAGTAAGCTTTCTGAGTGCTTGGCTCATAAGACGAGCTTGCAAACCCATCTGCGCATCACCCATGTTTCCTTCTATTTCTGCTCTTGGAGTAAGTGCTGCTACAGAGTCGATAACAATAATGTCGATAGCTCCACTGCGCACAAGTGTCTCGGTAATCTCGAGTGCCTGCTCTCCACAATCTGGTTGGGAGACAAGTAAAGAATCGATATCAACACCGATCTTCTTTGCATACTGCACATCGAGTGCATGCTCTGCATCGATAAACGCAGCACGGCCACCTTTTTTCTGCACCTCAGCAATAGCATGAAGCGAAAGAGTAGTCTTACCGCTACTTTCTGGTCCGTAAATCTCGATGATACGACCTTCTGGGATTCCTCCACCAAGTGCGAGGTCTAAATTAAGAGAGCCAGATGGAAAGCGAGGAATGTGTCGTCCTGCATTTTCATCCATTTTCATTACAGCACCAGAGCCGTATTCTTTCTCGATGTGGCTGAGTGCCGTAGCTATCGCCTCATCTTTAGCATCTTCAATGGGATTAGGCTTTTTTGCCTTAACTTTTGCTTTAGATTCTAATGCTGCTTCTATTATAGAAGGCTCGGTAGGTTTCGGGTCTGTCATGGCTGCAGTTGCGGAAGTAGTTTTCGTCATAATAGTAATGGAGAATTGATTAAGGGAAAATGGAAAGTGCGAAGTGCGAAAATTCCTAGGGTGTTAACTTGTACACCACAATATGCAGATCTCCTCTCAGCGTCAAATATTAGCACTTGTCAGACGTACACCTTGATGTTGGTGTGTGTTTGTACACCTTATAAATATAACTTAGCTATCATTTCTTCTAAACTCATCAGGCTCAATCAAAAACCTATCTGGAACTTCTTCAATAGAAACATCTTCATAACCTGTTTCACTACGGTCTGTTGTCAGGAAATGAGGACAGTGTAATAGTACTTTGCTATCTCTAACTGCTTGTTCAGTAGGCTTTTCGTACCCATCATCATGTCCATCACGTCCACAACCACGTCGATTTCCATGATATGTACGACTTGCACAAAGGAAAAAGATATCACTGCCAACTTTTGTTCTAAGTACTGGTAACTCCAAATCATTAAAGCCATATCTTGAACCGCAGCCAGAGCAACAAGAGTTATCTACAACATCCGGCCTTTTCCCTTCCTCCAAGTACTTATCATCAGTTTCATTCATAAATGAAGACTAACTACTAATATGTACGTTGTACAAGCAGAAACCAAAAAAATTACATTATCTGTTGTAAAAAATAACAACAACTAACGGCATGCGGACATTGTCTGAACCTTGATTCGAAGGATTACAGGATGAACTAGATTATATGAACTCTTGGTAATCCTATAATCAGGTAAATCTAGGTCAAAAATAACAACAGCTTAGCAATCGAGAAAATCCCTAATATAGTCGTTGACTATGGATACTTCATTCAATTGAGTACGCAGGAGAAATTCGTGAGATAATGATGAATAGTTTGCGAGAACTATCAGAAAGAAAGAGATTGGAATCTAAGATATTGTAGGCCGCTTACCTTAACTCTGATACTGCCTGCACGTTACGGTGCATCCCATAGCCTGAAGCTGCCGCATCAAGATGCGATCTCCATGAAACGAAACATTCCCGAGGTAGATATGAACATCATCTTGGGAAGGAAAACTCTGCACCCAGTTAAGGAGTGATGCACTATCAAACTTTTTATTAAGAGTCTCTTTACTCCAATCGATGACTACCGAGTTGGACTGAAATCTTGGAGGTGTGAGTCGGTCTTGTGTAATCATGATAGAAAGGGGAAGAGGACGAGGGCTGACCTGTCGGCCATAGCGCCGTAGGTGCGTCGGCTGATGGTTCACGAAGTGTACACCCGTACACCCGAGAATCAAGCAAGTGGAGTAGACGTCCGTACACCTTCGGGTTGTTGATTTATTTCCTCCTCTTTCTGCGCATCCAACTAAGTCCTGCGGCAGCTCCAGCACCAATCACTGCGACTGCAGCTGGGCCAGTTTCACCAACTGGACCTTGGGATTGAACAAGTGGTTGAAGCTGTGCAAGTGGAAGCTGATATGGGAGTTGCTGATAATTTGGATATTGTGGGAATCCGTATTGCTGCATTCCTGGAAATTGTGGGACTGCGTTTATATTTCCAAAAGTCTCCGGTGCAACTTGCTGCCCCGCAACTATGGAATCCGAATCCTCAAATTCAATAGCAACTGCATTCTCTGTAAGGCAATACATATCACACCCATCATTGTTTAGGCGGTTTCCATCATCACAGATTTCTGCAGAATCAAGTACTCCATCACCACAGCTGCTCATGTGACAGTTCGGACGACAAAGTGCATCTGGAGAAGTAGAATTATTTATTCCATCGTCACATTCCTCACCAGAATCTAGCTTACCATTACCACAGGTGCTACTTAAGAACTGGCACTTGCTACATGCATATGGAAGATCGGGATCATGCAAAGAGAACTCGCACTGCTCACCAAGTAGACTCTGAACAATTCCATCACCACAAATTCCAAGCTCCAAAAGACAGACAGAGTTGCAACCATCACTATCCCTGCGATTTCTATCATCACATTCTT
>Ga0187833_10003450_pt1 | contig 16020 bp, 17 predicted proteins | sample ETNtaG_37_FD_167968 | JGI IMG/M metagenome (GOLD analysis project Ga0187833, IMG submission 167968) | Marine microbial and viral communities from oxygen minimum zone, Eastern Pacific Ocean - ETNP2014_SV_400_PacBio MetaG (Illumina Assembly) | ecosystem: Environmental > Aquatic > Marine > Hypoxic...
ATCTATAATATACAATAAATTTTATTGAATGATGATAGATAAAGAAATTTTAAAAAAACAGATTATTTATAGATCTACACATAGAGGGACTAAAGAAATGGATATACTGCTTGGAAATTTTGTTAAAGAATATATTGATAGATTTAATAACGATGATCTCTTGAATCTTGAACAGTTATTGTTTGTAGATGATGAAATTTTATATCGTTGGTATTATGACAAAGAAAACAGTGAAATAATTCCAAACAACAAGGTTTCTAAAATGCTTAAAAATTTTAAATTATAGGGTGAGTAAGTTAAATTGGTATATAAATTGGCGGAAGGGGTGGGATTCGAACCCACGAATGAGTTGCCCCATTGCTGGTTTTCAAGACCAGTGCTTTCAACCGCTCAGCCACCCTTCCAAAGTCTAGCTCTAGGTGACCTTAATATATTTTTATATTTATAAATACAACTTTTATCTATATTGGTTGATACATTTAATTTTATCGAAATTAAAGTTATAACTTAGATAATACATATATGATAATTTCAAAGACACCATACAGAATATCATTTATGGGCGGCGGTTCGGATTACCCAGAATGGTATGTAAAAAACGGAGGTTTAATTTTATCAACCACAATTGATAAATATATTTATATTTCTTGTAGAAATTTGCCACCATTTTTTAAACACAAATATCGTATCGTGTGGTCCCAACTAGAACAGGTTAAAAAAATCAACCATATAAAACACAATGTTGTTAGAGAAATGTTAAAACATTTTAAAATTAAAAATGGTTTAGAAATTCATTATGATGGAGATTTGCCTTCAAGAAGTGGAATGGGATCGAGTTCTGTTTTTGTGGTTGGATTGATGAATTTATTAAATAATTTTCAAGGAAAAATTATTGGGAAAAAGACATTGGCTCAAAAAAGTATACACTTCGAACAAAAAATATTAAAAGAGGCTGTGGGATCACAAGATCAAATAGCCGTCTGTTATGGCGGATTTAATAAGATTGCTTTTAACATAGGAGGCGGATTTTCTGTTAATCCAATTAATATTAAAAAAAAAATACTTGAGAAATTAAATAAAAATTTATTACTGATTTATACCGGTGTCACTCGAACCGCTCATACCATTGCCAAATCTTATACAAAAAAATTAAATGGATCTAAAAAGGCCGATATTTTAAATATAATCAATTTAACAACTGAAAGTGAAAAATTATTGAAACAAGGAAATTTAAACGATTTTGCCAAACTATTACATGAATCTTGGTTGTTGAAAAAGAGTCTTAGTTCCTCTGTTAGCAACTATTATATAGATGATATTTATAACAATGCTGTTAAAAAAGGTGCTTTGGGAGGTAAATTGCTTGGAGCTGGAGGTGGTGGTTTTTTATTATTTTATGTACCTTATTTTAAACAAAAAAGTTTTATTAAATATTTCAAAAAATTAATAACTATACCTTTTAAATTCTCATCAGAAGGAAGCAAAATTTTGTTTACACCCAAAAACAAAGAATAATTTATCAATTATCGATTATTATCCATATGAAATTTTATCATCCACTAATGCACAATAATTTTACTAACACTGACATGGGTGCGGCAATAAAAATGCTTAAAATAAAAAATGAAATATTAACTCAATCAAAATACGTTAAGATGTTTGAAAAAAAATGGTCTAGATGGCTTGGGATTAAATATAGTGTATTTGTAAATTCAGGTTCTTCAGCGAATTTTTTGACAATGGCCGCTTTAAAAATTTTATACGGAAAAGGGGAAGTAATTTTACCTGCCTTAACGTGGATTTCTGATATAAATTCAGTAATTCAAAATAATTTTAAACCTGTTTTTGTAGATATAAATCCTAGAAATTTATGTATGTCGACGAATGAAATAATTAAAAAAGTTAATAAAAATACTTTAGCTGTTTTTATAACACACGCACAAGGTTTTAATGGATTGACGACAAAATTAATTTCTTTTCTGAAAAAAAGAAATGTTACTCTAATAGAAGATGTTAGCGAATCTCATGGTGCAACATTTAAAAATAAAAAATTAGGAACTTTTGGAAAGATATCTAATTTTTCTTTTTACTACGCACATCATATGACGACTATTGAAGGCGGCATGATATGCACAAATGATAAGAATATTTATGAAATGCTAAAAATGCTGAGATCTCACGGCATGATAAGAGAATCAAATAATCTATTATTTGAAAAAAAAATTGCAAAAAAATATCCTTACCTTTCACCAAAATTTATTTTTCTTTACCCCGGTTATAATTTCAGAAATAATGAAATAGGTGCTGTTATTGGTTTGAGTCAACTCAGGTCATTGGACAGAAATAATAATAAAAGAAAAGAAAATTTTAGGCTTTTTTTAAAGTTACTTGACAACACCAAATACAGAACTGATTTTGATCTTGAGGGTAGTTGTAATTATGCTTTTCCTGTTATTTTAAAAACAAAAAGTTTAAAACTCAGAAATTATTTTGAAAAAAATCTCACAAAAAATAAAATTGAGTTTAGAAGAGGTAGTGCTGGTGGTGGAAATCAATTGAGACAGCCTTATTTAAAAGAAATTGCTAAGAAAATAAATTTAAAAACTTTTATCGAGGTTGAACACATTCATTTTTTTGGTTATTACGTAGGAAATTATCCATCTTTGTCTAAAAGTAAAATAAAAAAAATTTGTAATATTTTAAATCGAATATAGTTATGAAAAAAAAAGTTTTGGTTACTGGGGGAGCGGGATATATAGGATCAATGTTAGTTTCAAAATTAGTCCAACTTGGTTACAAAGTTACTGTAATAGATTTATTAAAATATTCATCAACATCTCTAAATCATCTTTGCTTTAATAAAAATTTCAAATTAATAGTTGATGACGTTAGAAATAAAAATTTAATTAAAAAAGAAATAAAGAAAAACGAATTTATAATTCCGTTAGCAGCTTTGGTTGGGGCCCCTTTATGTAAAAAAAATAAAAAAGAAGCCGTCTCTGTAAATCTAGATTCGATAAAGTTTTTAATGAAAAATACAAGAAAAAAGAATAAAATAATTTTTTTAACTTCCAATTCAGGTTATGGCATCGGGAAAAAGGATAAATTTTGTGATGAAAATTCACCTTTAAAACCTATATCCTTGTACGGTATTACAAAAGTTGAAGCTGAAAAAATGGTTATGGAATCTAAAAATGTTATATGTTTTAGATTAGCTACTGTTTTTGGAAATTCGTATAGAATGAGAACTGATCTTCTGGTTAATAATTTTGTTTATAATTCAATCAATAAAAAAGAACTAAAACTTTACGAGCCTCATTTTAGAAGGAATTTTATACACGTCAAAGATGTTGTGGATGCTATCGTTTATTCAGTAAAAAATTTTAATAAACTCAAATCGAACATATATAATCTGGGATTATCATCTGCAAATCTAAGCAAATTAATGCTGGCAAAAAAAATTAAGAATAGATTAAAATATTTAAAAATTAAAATAATAAAAAATAAGAAAGATCCTGACCAAAGAGATTATTTTGTAAGTAATAAAAAAATAGAAAAAAAAGGTTTTAGAGCAAAAATTAAAATTGAAGTTGGTATTAACGAATTAATAAAAGTATTCACACATACCAAAGAAAATATTATTAATAATTATTAATTTTTTTCATAGAATTATTGACTATGTCTTTGAAAATAAAAGAAATTCCAATTAAAGGTTATGAGAGAGTTATTCACGCAACTAACGAAACTACCCAGTTAGATTGTATTATCTCAATACATAATACTAAACTTGGACCTGCTTTGGGAGGTGTTCGAACATGGTCATACAATAGTTTTGATGAACAAAAAACTGATGCTTTAAATCTTTCTGAGGCGATGACTCTTAAAAATAGCATTTGTGGAATTAATTTTGGAGGTGGAAAAGCAACCCTTAATCTTAATGGCATAAAAAAAACACCAGAACTTTATCGAAGTTATGCAGAAGCAGTTGAATATTTACAAGGTAAATATCTCACAGCAGGAGATGTTAATACGTTTAAAGAAGATTTAATAGAATGTTCTAAAGAGACAAAGTATGTTTATGGTATAAACGTAGAAACTTCAGCACCAACAGCAAGAGGCATATTTAACGCAATTCAATGCACGTGTGATTTTCTATATAATAACGTCAGAGTACAAAACATTCATTTAGCAATTAGTGGAATAGGAAAAGTTGGTAGTAAATTAGCCAAAATGCTTGTTAAAGCTGGAGCTAAAGTGACAGTATCAAGCATCAATTCAGAGTTAATTAAGGAATTAAAAAAAGAAATTAAATTTATAGAAACAAAACCTGATGATTTATTCAAAACAGAATGTGATATAATTTCACCTTGCGCCATGGGTGGAGCAATAAATTCATCAAATAAGGGCTATCTCAAATGTAAAGCAATAGTTGGTGCAGCAAATAATCAACTTGATAGTCTAGCAACCGGAGAATGGTTAATGAAGAATAATATAATATATTCACCTGATTTTCTGGTGAATTCAGGCGGTGTAATTGCAATAGCATGTGAAATTAATGGGACTGAAAATTTTTTAGAAAATTATCTAGCAAAAATTAGCGATCGTCTTAAAGTTGTACTTGAAGAAAGCCAAGAAAATAACCAGACAACTGATTTCGTCGCCAAACGTAGCGCATGGACTCGCATAAACGAAGCATGAACTACATAAATTTAATAAAATGGTTAAACCTTATTTCATGTGATAATTAATCTCATGTACTCTTTTTTTAAAATTATTATTTTTTTGTTCTTGTTTATAATTTCTTTTTTTACTTCTGCTTTTGCTGATAACTCAGATAAAAGTTTCGAAGAATGGCTTTTGTCATATAAAAACAAAGTATTAAAAAAAGGTATTTCACGAGAAACTATTAATATTGCTTTTAAAAATGTAAAATTTTTAGAGCAAGTTATTATTTATGATCGTAAACAACCTGAATTTTTTGAAGATACAATCACATACGTTAAAAAAAGAGCAACTCCAAAAAAAGTAAAAGAAGCTCGAAAGTTATTAAAAAAAAATAACCAATTATTTAACGAAATTGAGAACAAATTTAATGTTGATAAAGAAATCTTATTATCTTTGTGGGGGATAGAAACAATTTATGGGAAGTATGTTGGTAAGATGGATATTATTTCATCCTTAGCAACATTAAGTTACGACAAAAGAAGAAGTGATTTCTTTTCATCACAATTGTTCACTGTATTACAATTGATAGATAAAAAATTAATTGATCCGAGTAAATATTATGGATCTTGGGCAGGAGCTTATGGCAATTTTCAATTTATGCCATCAACTATCAAAAAATACGCCATTGATTACGATAATAATGAGAAGATTGAACTAAAAAATTCATTAGAGGATTCTTTAGCATCTGCTGCAAATTATATTAATAAAATCGGCTGGAAAAGAGAATATCCATGTCTTTTTCAAGTAAACACAACCAAAAAAATTAAGAAAAAATATGTTAATTTTTCAGCACGAAAAATTCATCACAGATTAAAAATTTCTGAATGGAAAAAAATGGGAGTTGTTAATATAGATGGTTCAGATTTACAAACTAATTATAAGGCAGCATTAATATTACCGGATGGTGAACCCAATACGCCTACTTATCTAGTTTTTAGTAATTATGAAAAAATTTTAAAATGGAACAAATCTCTAAGATTTGGAATTAGCGTGTGTACATTGGCTAAAATGATTAAAATATGAAATTAATTAAAATTAGCATTTTTTTTTTCATAGTTTTAGTACTAAGCTCATGTGCTGAAAATAAAAAAATTGTCTATGATAAAGATTCTGGCAGATTTATTCTGACAGAAAAAAAACGTAAAGAAGAAATTTTTTTTTTTCACAGTTCACATGGATTTGCTCTAATTTATGATCAAGATCTTTATAAAGAAGGAGTTATTAATAAAAAATTGGATCTTAGAAAAGATATTGATAAACGAATAAATGATACAAAAGTTATAGTTTTGCATTCCTTTTTAAAAAAAGGAACTCCTGTGAAAATTATTAACCCTGAGAATTCAAAAGTTGTAGAAACTAAAATTCATAAGTTGGCTAATTATCCTAAAATATTTAATGTTGTGATAAGCAGAAAAACTGCAAAAAATTTAGGACTTGATTTTAATAATCCGTATGTAGAATTATTTGAGACAAAAAAAAATATAACTTTTGTTGCAAAAGAGGGCGTGACATTCGATGAGGAAAAAAATGTAGCTGAAAAAATTCCTGTTGATGAAATCAAAATGGATGATTTATCAAAGGAGAAGATGGGTGTAAAAATAAATATAGCAAAAAAGAATAAGTTTATATTAGTTATAGCTGATTTTTATTACTTTGATTCAGCAAAAAACTTAAAAAATGATTTAATCAAACAAACCAAAATAAGGAATTTTTTAATCAAAAAAATTAATGATAATAAATATAGGCTTTCAGTCGGACCTTTTAAAAATTTTAATGCTTTAAAGTTTGTTTATATTAGTTTAAATAATTTAGGTTTTGAGGATTTAAACATATATAGAGAATAAAGATGCGATATTTAAAATTTTTTTTATTTTTTTTAATTTTTTTAATAAGTTGTCAAAAAACATTTTCTAAAATTGAAATTGAAGCGCCTTATGTTATTTTACAAGACCATTTATCCGGTAATATTCTTTATGAAAAAGATTCTAAGACACGAATTTATCCTGCATCAATGACAAAAATAATGACTACAATTATTGTGTTTGATTTACTCAAAAAGGGAGAAACTTCTTTGGATGAAATGATTACAATTTCTGAAAATGCTTGGAGAATGTCACAAAGTGGTTATTCATCAATGTTTATAATGCCAAATGACAAGGTGTCCGTCGAAGATTTACTTAAAGGAATAATTATAGTTTCTGGTAATGACGCATGTATTGCTTTAGCTGAGGGATTATCTGGTACTGAAGAAGATTTTGTTACTTTAATGAATGAGAAAGCTAAAGATATTGGTTTAAAAAATACAAATTTTGCCAACTCATCAGGTATAAATGATCCTAATAATTATTCTACTGTTGAAGATATTTTAAAATTATCTAGGCACATGATCCAATATTACCCTGAATATTATCCTTACTATAAAGAGACTACATTTACTTGGGATCGCACTGGTGGAGATCCCATTACTCAAAAAAACAGAAACACTTTGTTATTTAGAGATATTGGAGTAGATGGCATAAAAACTGGTTTTTTGGCTGTAGAAAAATATTCTTTGGCGGCATCAATAAAAGATGGTGAACGAAGAATGACTTCTGTCGTTAGTGGATTTAAAACTAAAAGTGAAAGAACGCGTGGATCAACTAGACTACTAACATGGGCCCTGAGAAGATTTGATACAGTTAAAGTAGCAGGAAAAAATGAAATTATTGCAAAATTAAATGTGTGGCATGGAAAAAAAAACAAAATTGAAACACATGTCAATGAAGATGTGTACATAACTGTGCCAAAAAGGAAAAAAAAAACAATCAAAGCAGTTGTCGAGTACAATAGTCCAGTACGAGCTCCTATTAAAAAAGGAGAAAAACTTGCTGTTCTAAATATTTATGTATCTGGCCAATTAAAAAAAAAGATTGATATTTTTTCTTCTGAAGAAATAAAGAGAACCAATATTTTTTCAAGATTATTCAAATCACTTAATTTCCTGGTTTGGGGAGATGTATAAGAAAAAATCGTTTTTTATAACATTCGAGGGAATCGAAGGTTCTGGCAAGTCGTATCAAAGTAAAAAACTGTTCAAAAAAATTAAGAGTATGAAACTTCCAGTACTTTATACAAGAGAACCTGGTGGTACATTTGCTGCAGAAAAAATAAGACAATTAATTCTTGATGATTATTATTATCCAGGATTTAAAGAAAAATTCGATAAATATACTGATACGTTGCTATACATGGCTTCAAGAAACGAACATATAAAAAAAAAAATTTATCCATCGATTCTTAAAAAAAAAATTATTATATGTGACCGCTTTACGGATTCTACTTTGGCTTATCAAGTTTATGGCAAAGGGGTAAGTAGAAATTTGGTAAATAATATACACAGATATATTTTAGGTCAGGTAAAACCTGATTTGACATTTATACTAAAAACTAAAGTTTCAAAAGCCATGCTTAGATTAAAGAAAAGGAAAAAGAAAAATAGATATGATAGATTTACTGAAAAATTTTATAATAAGGTTCAAAAAGCATTTTTAAGAATTGCAAAAAGTAATAAAAGAAAATATATGGTTGTTGATAATTCATTTGATATACCCAGAACTGAAGAAATAATATATAAAAAATTTATCAAAACTTATAGCAAATGAAAACAAAACATAATAAAGATGTAGAAATTTGTTCACCAAGAAAACAACTATATCTTTATGGTTATGAGAATTATTTTAATTCTTTCATGAAGCTATATGAAAAAAATAAATTTCCTAATAGTATATTATTGAGTGGACCTAAAGGACTAGGAAAAGCAACATTTGCTTATCATTTTGCCAACTATCTATTATCACAAAAAGAAGAAGGAGAATATTCTGTTAAAACCTCTTCCATTAACGGAAATAATATTAGTTATAAACTCATAAATGCAAATACTCATCCAAATTTTTTTTTAATAGAAAGTAATTTTCAAGGAAGTGACATAAAAATTGAACAAATAAGAAATTTGGTAAATTTTCTTAACAAGACCTCATATAAGAAAAATTTGAAAATCGTAATGATTGATAATTCCGAATATCTGAATTTAAATTCATCAAATGCATTATTAAAATCTATTGAAGAACCACCAAGCAATACATTTTTTTTTATTATTCATAATAGTGCTTTAAAAATTTTAGATACAATAAAATCTCGTTGTTGTGAATTTAAGATTTCTTTTACCTTAACGCAGAAAAAAAACATTCTAACAAAAATTATTGATCAATATGGAAATGAATTTCAAACAAATTCAATTATTGAAGATTTTTATTTTGACTCACCTGGCAATTTGATCAAATATTTTTTATCACTAGATAAAGCGAATATTAATATCAAAGAAAATTTGCTAAATTGTATTATTCACTTTATTGACCAGTATAAGGCTAATAAAAGTTTAGAAACTCTTACTTTTATTACTCTTTTTGTTCAAAAGTTTTACAACGAACTATGTTTGAACAATAATAAAAATTTAAATAATTACATTATAAATCAATCACAAATATTACGGCAAATTAATTATTTAAAAAAATTTCATTTAGATGAAAAGAATGTTTTTATCTGGGTTAAAAATATTTTACAAAATGAAAAAAAATAATTTTTATATAACAACACCTGTTTATTATCCATCTGGCGAACCTCACATGGGACACGCTTATTCCAGTATATTGGCTGATGTTTTTGCTAGATTTTATCGTAATGATAATAGTAAAGTTTATTTTTTAACTGGAACCGATGAACATGGACTTAAAATTCAAAAAACAGCCGAAAAAAACGGATTAGAACCATTAATTTATTGTGACAAGATGTCTCAAGTTTTTAAAAATTTAGCTAAAAAACTAAATTTGTCTAATGATGATTTTATTAGGACTACAGAAAAAAGACATTATAAAGCTGTAAACGATTTATGGAATAAATTGTTCAAATCTGGAGATATTTATTTGTCAAAATACAAAGGTTGGTATTCAATGTCAGATGAAGCTTATTATAATTCTGATGAAGTAATAGAAAAAAACGGAAAAAAATTTTCTACTTTTTCTGGTTCCTCCGTAGAATGGGTTGAGGAAGAATCTTTTTTTTTTAAGTTGTCATTATGGCAAAATAAATTGCTAGAATTCTATGATAAGAATGAAAATTTTATTCTTCCTATTTCCAGGAGAAATGAAGTCATTAACTTTGTAAGAGGGGGTCTTAAAGACTTATCTGTTAGCAGAACATCTTTTACCTGGGGCATTAAAGTGCCAAATAATGATAAACATATTATTTATGTCTGGTTAGATGCTTTAACAAATTATATTAGCGCTCTAAACTTTCCGAATGTTAAAGATGAACTTTATAAAAATTTTTGGCCGGCATCATTACACGTTATTGGAAAAGATATATTAAGATTTCATGCGATTTATTGGCCAGCCTTTTTACTTGCAGCTGGTTTGAAACCTCCTAATAGAGTTTTCGGTCATGGATGGATTCTTTCGGGTGATGAAAAAATGTCTAAATCAAAAGGCAATATATTAAATCCACTAGAAATAATTGATACATATGGCATTGATGAACTAAGATATTATTTAATGAAGGAAGTTTCGCATGGTAGCGATGGAAGCATTTCTTTAGATAGCCTCAAAAGATGTATTAATAGTGATCTTGCAAATAATTATGGAAATTTATGTCAAAGAGTTTTTTCTTTCGTAAAAAATAATTGCAATAATAAAATTTCTAAAGTCAAAAATATATCTGAATCTGATAAAAAATTAATAGATCAAACAAATATTCTAACTAAAAATTTAAGAAAAGATATGCTCAATCAGAATCTTAACAATTACATAAAATCAGTTATAGATATAAGTTTTTTGACGAACAAATATATTAATGACGAAGAACCTTGGAAGTTAAAAAATAATAATGTTGAAAAGATGAACAATATTTTGCATATTTCATTAGAACAAATCGCAAAAATTTCTATTTTGTTAAATCCAATTATACCCAATGCTTCAACAAAAGTTTTGGACGCATTAAATATAACCAATAAAATCAGAAACCATGGCTTTCTAGACGGAAATAATTTGATTCCTAACGTAGTTCAAATAAAAGAATTAAATATATTATTTAAGAAAATCACTTAATGATTGTTGATTCTCACTGTCATTTGGATTATGCCGAACTTTATGATCAATTAAACGAAGTTGTTAAACGAGCAGAATTTAATCGAGTTAATCATTTACTCACAATCTGCACAACTCCTGAAAGTTTTAAACGGATTTTATTAATACTAAAAAAGTACAAGAATATATACGGCACTTACGGTATTCATCCTCATGAAACGCATAAATATAAAAATATAGATTCAAACATCATTTTTAACGAAAATAAAAAATATAAAAAAATTATTGCTGTTGGTGAAACTGGTCTTGATTTTTTTTATAATCATAGTGATAAGGAAATCCAAAAAAAAAGCTTTATTGAACACATTAAAGCCGCCTCGGAATTAAACGTGCCGATTGTTGTTCATTCTCGCAATGCTGAGACTGACACTTATGAAATATTAAAAAGTGAAAAAAAGAATTCTAATTTGAAGATTCTAATGCACTGTTTTACGGGATCTAAAGATTTTGCAAAAAAACTATTAGATATAAATTGTTACATTTCAGTAAGTGGGATTATTACTTTTAAAAACTCAACAGAATTATCTAAAACAATTTCTTCTATTCCAATTGAAAACTTATTAGTAGAGACTGATTCACCTTATTTAGCTCCAAACCCTTACAGAGGCAAGACTAACGAACCTTCATTCATATTACATACCATTGAAAAGTTGTCTCAGATTAAAAAAGTTACAAAAGAAAACATTATGTTTAATACTACTACAAATTTTAAAAAACTTTTTAATTTTATATGAAAGCTAAGTTAATTATTTTGGGTTGTGGCAATTCTGTGGGTATACCGAGAATTGATGGATACTGGGGAATGTGCAGAAAGAATAACAAAAAAAACATAAGGACTAGATGTTCCGCATTAATTCTAAAAGGATCAAATTTTGTTTTAATAGACACATCTCCCGATATAAGAAATCAATTTAATAATAATAATATTAAAAAATTATCATCAATAATTTTTACTCACGAACATGCTGATCAAACAAACGGCTTATTCGAAATAAGACCTTTTTTTTGGAAAAATAAAAAAAAAATAAATATTTATGGAAATCTGAAAACAATAAACCACTTAAAAAAAAGGTTTGATTATTGCTTTAATTCTATTCCAGGTTATCCTGCCATTGTTCAACCTAATCTAATTAAAAAAAAATTCACATTAGGAAAAAATGCTGAAAAAATCACTTTTAGAACTTTTCAAGCAAAACATGGATATACAAAAACGACAATATATATTTTTGAAAAGTTAGCCTACATAAGCGATTGTAACGATTTATCAGTTGTCAATATAAAACCATTGAAAAATCTTAAATATTTAGTTTTAGACTGTTTAAGAATACCAAGAAGTCCTGTTCATTTTAATTTAGATGATGCTCTTTATGTGTGTAGACACTTAAAACCAAAAAAAACTATACTTACCAATCTTCACCCATCATTAGATTACAATTTATTGTTAAAGAAACTTCCAAAAAATGTGATACCGGCCTATGATGGATTAAAATTAAATTTATGAAAAATATTTTAGTTACTGGAGCGGCTGGTTTTTTAGGATCACATCTGTGTGAAAAGTTACAAAATTTAAAATATAAAGTTATCGGAATCGATAATTTAATAGGTGGGAATCTTGACAATCTTCCAAAAAATATAGAATTTTATAAATTAGATTGTTGCGATTTCCAAAAGATGAACAAAATTATGAAAAATATCGATGTAGTTTATCACTGCGCTGCTACAGCACATGAAGGTTTGTCAGTTTTTTCACCTGTTGAAAATACTAAAAACAATTATTTAGCAACAGTTTCTGTTCTTACATCTGCTATTAATAACAAAGCTAAACGAATAATTTATTGTTCTTCCATGGCTAGGTACGGCAACCAAACAACGCCTTTTACCGAAGAAATGCATCCAAAACCTGTTGATCCTTATGGAATTTCAAAAGTTGCGGGAGAGGAAGTATTAAAAAATTTGTGTAATTTAAATAATATTGAATGGGTAATTGCTGTACCACATAATATTATTGGACCCAAACAAAAGTACGATGACCCTTATAGAAATGTTGTTTCAATAATGATCAATCGATTGTTACAAAACAAAAGACCTATAATATATGGAGATGGTAATCAAAAAAGATGTTTTTCTTATATAGATGACTGTATTTATTGTTTATTAGCCTTGATTGATAACAAAAAAGTTGTCGGAGAAATTATTAACATAGGTCCAGATGAAGAATTCGTTACTATAAATAAAATAGCTGAAATTTGTTCAAATATAACAGGTTCAAATTTAAAACCAGAATATTACCCAGACAGACCTAAAGAAGTCAAACATGCAACATGTTCGTCAAATAAAGCAAGAAAATTACTAAATTATAAAACTACAACAGATCTTTACGAAGGAATAAAAAAAACTTTTGAATATATCAAAGAAAAAGGTCCTAAAAAATTTAACTATCATGTGGATTTAGAAATTGTAAATGATTTGACGCCTAAGGTTTGGGTGGAAAAAAAACTATAAATCGTTAAAAGCATTTATTTAATTAATTATAAGTTTTTCAATAACTTTTCTGAATTTTTTAGAAGATGGATTCGTTATAGATGAGAATGTATCGGCAACTTTGCCGGACCTATCAATAATAATTTTATGAAAATTCCATTTAGGAATAGCTGAGGAGCCGTAGTTATTCTTTGCCCATATATAAAATGGATGAGCTTGATTGCCCTTTACTGAAACTTTCTCTGTCATTGGAAAAGTGATGCCGAATTTAGCCTCACAGAAATTTTTGATTTCTTCATTGCTTCCAGGCTCCTGTTGTCCAAAATCATTAGATGGGATTCCTAGCATTATAATTCCCTTGGATTGATATTTTTCATATATCATTTGCATGTCCTCGTATTGGCTTGTGAATCCGCATTGACTGGCAACATTTACAACTACGATAACCTTATCTTTAAATTCTGCTAAACTTAATGGACTTCCATCAAGATCTTTAAAAGTGAAATCATATGCTAATTTTTCATATTTAGCATTTGCATTATTTAAAAAACTCATCATGATAATTATTGAAAATATTTTAATTTTTTTTAGCATTAAACAGCTACTTTTTTTTAGTAACAATCAATAACATAAAATAACCCACAAAAGCGGACAGAAATGATCCCGTTAAAACTCCAATTTTCACACCATCTAAATCACCAGAAATATTTGCAAAAGCTAAATTTCCCACAAATAAACTCATAGTAAATCCTATGCCTGTTAAAATGCCAACTCCATAAAATTTTATCCAATTAGAATTTGATGGCATTTCAGCTATTTTTAATTTTACTGATAAAAATGAGAATAAAAATACTCCTATTTGTTTACCAAAAAACAGACCACATAATATTCCAAATGGGACAGGGGACAACAAAGAATTAAAGGAAATATTATTTAAAACAACACCAGCATTTGCAAAAGCAAACAATGGCATTATTCCGTAAGCCACATAGGGAGATAACATATGTTCTAATTTTAACAATAATGAATAATCTTTCTCATGTTTTCTATGTGGGATTACTGTAGCTAATAAAACTCCTGAAATAGTTGAATGAATGCCAGATCCATGTGTGAAGTGCCATAAAAAAAGTCCGACTAACAAATATGGTGCAAATTTTTTAATTCCAAGTTTGTTAAAAATAAGTAAAGCAATAAAAGAACCTAGCATCAATAGTAAATAAGTATATTGAAGCTCAGTGGAATAAAAAAAAGCAATTATGATTATAGCACCTAGATCATCAATGATAGCAAGAGCTGTTAAAAAAACTTTTAGGGAAATTGGAATTCTAGAACCTAACAATGACAAAACACCAATAGAAAAAGCTATGTCTGTTGCTGATGGTATTGCCCAACCTCTTAACGTATATCCAGTTTCAAAATTTATAATTACGTAAATTAAAGCGGGTAACGCCATGCCACCAACAGCTCCTATTATCGGCAAGAGAGCTTGTTTCGGTTTGGAAAGCTCACCTTGAATGAATTCTCTTTTTATTTCCAGAGTAACCACAAAGAAAAAGATCGCCATTAAAGCGTCATTAATCCAATGAAGAACACTTAAATTTAAACCGAAATTGATTGTGCCAATTAATATATGAGCATTTAAAATACTAAAATAATAATCACTTAAATTTGAATTGCTTATTATTAAAGCTATTACGGCAGCAATGAGCAATACCAAACCACTTGCAGCCTCTAATTTAAAAAACCATCTAAATGCACCAGTAATATAAGTTATCATGAATCTAAATACTAAATATCATACCATTTATTTAATCACATAGATCAAGTTATAATGTCTCTTCCAAAGTGCTAAAGTATCCTTTATAAACCAAGTAAATAGTAGCTCGGGGCGTAGCGCAGCCTGGTAGCGCATCTGGTTTGGGACCAGAGGGTCGCAGGTTCAAATCCTGCCGCCCCGACCATTAATAAAAATGAAAAAAGCTAGAATATATAAACCTGCAAAAACAGCCATGCAATCAGGCAAAAGAAAAACAAAAAAATGGCTATTAAAATTTGAGACCTTAAATAGTGGAACAAATCCCTTAATGGGTTGGATAACTTCAAAAGACATGATGACTGAAGTTAAGTTAGAATTTTCTACAAAAGAAAAAGCTATTACTTTTGCAAGAAAAAATAATATAGAATATTCTGTAATTGAACCCCAAAGACGTAAAATCATTAAAAAATCATATGCAGATAATTTCTTAAAACGAAACTAAATGCTTAAAAGTTTTTTCTTAAATAAAAAATGGATGTTATGGTCATGGGGAGGATTTCTTTTTATAATTGGTTCTTTGTTAGCCCAAACATGGATAGATGTAAAAATAAATCAATGGTACAAAGGTTTTTATGATCTTTTACAACAAGCAACGGAAAGAGATGTTAGTGAATTTTATGATGGAATTTTTCTTTTCTTAAAATTAGCTGTTCCCTACGTTATTATTTATACTATCACAAATTATTTTACCCGCCTGTACGCTTTTCGTTGGAGAGAAGCTATGACATTTGCCTATATGCCTTATTGGAAAAAAGTTGATTCAAAAGTCGAAGGTGCATCACAACGTATTCAGGAAGATTGTATGAATTTTGCAAGAATTGT
>Ga0187833_10003452_pt1 | contig 16010 bp, 12 predicted proteins | sample ETNtaG_37_FD_167968 | JGI IMG/M metagenome (GOLD analysis project Ga0187833, IMG submission 167968) | Marine microbial and viral communities from oxygen minimum zone, Eastern Pacific Ocean - ETNP2014_SV_400_PacBio MetaG (Illumina Assembly) | ecosystem: Environmental > Aquatic > Marine > Hypoxic...
ATGCCAGAGATATCAATACTTCTGGTAAACATGGAGATAGCAGAGGTGGTAAAAGAGGAAAAAAGGGTAAAGGACAAAGAGCAATGGGTCCATTTACGAATTTTTATATTAATGTGGGTTATGTAAGCAAATTGAATCCCGGTCGACTGATTGGGTTGATTAATGAAAGCTTAGGATCTTCCAATGCTGAAATTGGTCAAATTGACATCAAAAAAACTTTTTCCTTTTTTGAAATAGAAAAGGCCAAAGAAGCTCAATTGATGAAAGGCATTCAGGGTAAGGAATTTGAAGGTAGACCCATCGTCCTTGAGATTTCACAGGAAAAGCCCGAAAGAAGAGCCCATTCAAAAGATAGGTCTTTTAATAGAAAAAGAGGAAAACGTAAAGGAAGTGATGGCGGGAGAAAAAGGAGAAGGCGAAAATAAAGACTTAAAAGAACTCCTTTAATTTATAATTGTCCCCTCGTCCGCTTGCACGATATAGGATTTTCCTCCCGCTTTTTTAATAGCTTCAGCAATTGCTTCTGAATTGTTGGGTGCGTAGGCAAACATACACCCACCACCACCAGAACCATTGATCTTACCACCCAATGCTCCTGCATCTAAAGCCGCATCTAACATGGATTCAATCTTAGGTGTACTTACTTTTAACACATCACGTAATACCGTATGATGCTCTGTTAATAGTGCACCAATTAATTCATGGTTCGTCTCATCTTTCTCCAGTACAATGAGTGCCTTTTTTAATAAATCCCGATTTTGAATCGGGCTATATTTTAGCCTAGCAGGTAGCCTTTAAGGTCTTAAGTCTATTCTCCAATAATGATAAAGTCTTTGGTATCTAATCGTAGGTGGATTTTACCTATTCTTTAAATATGTTATCATTCAATATGGATTATATAAAAAAACTGAGCTCTCAACACATGTACTATTTTCTACTATCTGCAAGGTTCATCGCTAAAGTAGAATACACGATGTAATATGGGGAATTCCCTACATATAAAAAATGGTTTGCGATCAATTTTATGGTTTATAATGTATTAGATGATTATCTTGGAGATTATTTAGACCATTTCAGTGCTCCTGCTCTGAGTTCACACATTCTATATCTCTTTTCCATTTGAATGATAGGAGATTATTTTTCAGATGGTGGAGAAAAATAATTAATTTTTTGGAGGTCCCTCATTTTCAAGAAAATACAACAAATAAGGGACATTATACGCATGTGTCCATCCAAAAATTCTACTTCCTTGACTAAGTATCCAATTAGGCTACCGCCATAATTATTAAAGTCACTTTATTCATCTTTCTCTTTCATATGTATATATAATTTATGATTAACTTTAAATATTTTTTAAATAAATTGTAAATCTATAAAATTTATTTTATCAATTATTTGAGGGAAAGTCTATGATTAATAAATGGGATTTAACACAAACAAATCTAAAAAATATTATAAATAATAAACCTAACGTTGCAATCTTAGGTACTAGTGCAATTGAGGCTCATAATTATCACTTACCTGAAGGGCAAGATTTTCTACATACTGATGCAATAGTAAAGCGTGTAACTGAAGAATCATGGGATAAAACAAAATCCGTGATATGTTTACCTACACTACCTTACGGAGTTGATTGTAATTTAATGGATTTCCCACTTACTATTCATGTTAAGCAATCAACATTAGACCTTATGATTACTGAAATTGTTTCTTCACTTGTTCATCATGGAATAAAAAAGATAGTATTAATTAATGGACATGGTGGAAATGATTTTACTCCATTAGTTAGACAAATACAGTCAGACCTAGACGTTCATATGTTTTGGTGCAATTTTTATGAAATAAAGGATAATAATATATTTGAAAAGATGGACGATCATGGCGGTGAAAAGGAAACATCTATAGCCTTAGCTTTATTTCCTGAGTTAGTTGAGTTATTTCAAGCAAATGATGGTTCTGCAAGACCATTTAGATTTAAAGCTTTAGAAGAAGGCTGGATGAAGACTAGTCGAAAATTTTCTAGATTAAATGATTATTGTGGTAGTGCTGATCCTAGCCTAGCCACAGCTGAAAAAGGAACAAAATATCTAGACTTTATTTGTAAAAAAATAAGTGATTTTATCATTGAATTGAGTAACACAGATATAGATGAATATTTTCCACATAAATCAGAAATTATTAATTTTTAGGGGGGCCTTCTTCCTCAAGATAGTATAACAAATAAGGCAAATTATATGCATGGGTCCATCCAAAAATCCTACTACCTTGATTTAATGTCCAATTAGCCTTACGCCCATCAGTCCTTAAAGGCATCTTATCTATTTTATCTAATAAAATAAATAGGTCACTTTGAGTAGTTAAATCATCATCAAATATATCTTCATTTTCTAATTTATCAACTTTTAAATGCTGTGCCCTCTTCCATGCTTCTTTATAAAAACTTTTTTCGCCCGAAAGTTCATATCCATAAATTAGCGGACTAATTGTCGCAAGATATGATTCATAAGTGTGATTCATAGGAGGGACATCTCTTACCCATCTTGCATGTTCAATAACCGCCTTTTTAATATCGGGTCTATCCTCAAACTGTAATACTTTTCTTAATCCATTTGTTATATAAGGCTGCGCATAACCATAACGATCACTTAATAAATTACCACCCTGTTTCTTCTGTAAATCCAAAAGAATATTTATTCTATCCTGAAGTTCATCCCAATATTTATTGTTTTTCGTTGCATCATAAACTTCAGCAAGATTCCATATAGATAAGTATAACCTTCGACCAGTTAAACCATGATTACCCCATATCCTATTTAAATATGTTTCTGCAGTTAATTTAGCAACATCTAAACCACGATGATAACCTGATAAATAATAGTTAGTCAACCAACCTGCAGTCCATACATGTGCACTATATAACGCTCCCCAATGTTGACGACCTTCAACAGAGCCCATTCCCAAATAAGGTGAAGGTGGAGGTTTATTATTATGATCCCACCACGCTTGTGCCAAATTTGCATCTCCAATATATTCTAGATTATTTGGCCAATGAATATTATCGACATCCATACTATGTCTACTTCCAATTTCAGCAGAAAAAAACATATCTTTGTTTCCAGTTCTCATAAATTGAATCCATCGAATATAATCTTGACCTGGTTCATTATTATTCCACAATCTCCAATTCTTACCATAAGAGTAAGTTTTTATATCACCATAATTAAACATTCCATACCATGGCTCCCAATCACGATTAAATTCCATCCATCTATATTTATATTCTAGTGCCCGTTGAAATTCTAAAAAGGTATTATTATTTGTTGAAAAATTACCAAATACACCACTTTTGGAGTACCAATTAGGTTCTGCATGTGCAACATTTGGAAATAAGAAAGATTCAATAATTTTTTGAGAAGATTTTTGCTTAGTCAAATCTCCAAAGTAAAATACTAACTCACTTGTTTTTGTTAATCCAGTTGAAAAATTACCAACTTGTCCTCTATCAGGTTCACTATTTGTACGAGCAAAATGCATCGGATCAGCATTAGGACTCCAATTATAAGCTATGACTTCATTCTTGTTAGGTTTAATCAGAATTTCTTTAGGATACTCTTGAAGGAAATGTCGAATTCCAACTGATATTGATCTATCATTATCACTAATTGTAATCCAGCCTGGAACACGTTTTGCTATTATATTATCTTTATCTGGTAATTCAATTTCAGCTATAAATGTATCTATCCTTTTGTTTGGAGAAGATGAATTATCCTTATCTATTTTATTTTGGTTTGGGCCAAGTTGTTTTACAGATATTGGACCTAACAAATCTCCTTTAATTGTTTCTAACTTGTTATTTTCATACCACTCACCAAAATAATTAGAAGTCGAGTATTGATTATTAACTTCAAGATGATAGTTAAACTTTAAACCAGTACTTGATATTTGGTCATTGGGGACTGCCCATCCTGGATCTTCAGCAAGCAAATTTATATCGGCGACCATTGATTCATTTCCATTAGAAATTAATGCATCTGCACCAGTATAGGGTTTGTGTTTATCAGGTTTTCCAGTATAAGTAATTGTATGATATACCTTTAAATAAGATTTTCCTGCATAAGCATGAATTCGAATAATAAATGGAGAAGGTGAATTATCTGGTTGATTATATATATATTCCCCATCAACTCTTAATATCATATGTAAAGGACCCGAACCTCTCTCTAATTCTGTTCTTATTATGTTTGCTTTTGAATAATCTATTCCATTATCATCAAAAATATCTAGGAATGATCCTCTATTGTTAGATCCTGAGGCAATAATATCATCTTGGGAAAAATTATTCCCTTTCGAATTAAAAAATATTTCATCTATAAATCCGTTTCCATTCTTATTAACTCTAAACTTTAAAGGGCCTGTTATAATCTCAGCGAACCCATTATTTCGCATATTATTTTCGATTGAAAGCTTAGGTCCATTATATTCTTTTCTAGTGACTTTATCACCATATTCAACAAAGTAATCATTGCTTTCTTCAGAAAAAAAGAAAACCCATATCCATTTGATACTATTATCTTTTGGGAACCAAGATGAAACTTCTGTTATTTGCGAAGGAATTTCTACCTTAGATTGATTTAATACTCGTACTTTATCTACAGAAAATAGAGTTCCTTTTGGTATAGGAATTCCAAAAAATATCGGCGATCCTTCATAATTAGATTCAATGTTTATTGGAACTATATAGTTTGAACTTTTTTGGCAACCACAAAAAATTCCGAGAATTAAAGAAAAAATTAATAAACGGAAATTATTATACATTCTTTAACTATAATTTTTGGTAATGAGAAGTTTTAGAGTGTTTTTTTAAGTGATCTAAATAGAGTGCTGCTGCTCCTAATACAGCGCTATGTTCAGTTTCTGATGGTTTAATATTAAGTGTTTTTATTACAGATCTATAGGCAAAGGTATAAATTGATTCCCACATTGATTCGCAAAATAAATCATAATCTTTTGAGATTGAACCGCCCAGAACAATTAAATCAGGATCATAAGTGTATAAAACCACTTTAATAGCATTGCCCATATGTAGACCAAAATCTTTAAATACCATCAAAGCCTTTGGGTCACCATCTCTTGCCAATGCACTAAATTCTTCACCACGTTTACCTGCATTAAGAAAAAATTGCCCACTACAATAATATTCTATATTTTTTGCTCTATAGGGTAACATGCCAAATTCTCCAGCACCACAATTGGGCCCATTATAAAGTCTACCATCCAATATTATACCACCACCTAATCCCGTACCTATTACAAGGCCTACGAGAAATTCAGCATTTTGACCTACACCAAAATGCTTTTCACCTGCAGCAAAACAATTAGCATCATTATTAACATATACTGAAAGATTGAATTTCTTTTCAAGAATTTTTTTTAACTTTATCTTCTTCCAACTGGGAATATATTGAACATCATAAACTATTCCATTTTCTATATCAACAACACTTGGAACCCCTATACCAATTGCTTCAACATCTTTTAAATCAAAAGTTTCAATTATAATATAAAGATGATTCAAAACATTTTCTTTAGTCTCTCCGGCAGGCGTTCTTTTTTCTATATATTTTGTTATTTTATTGCCATGAACAATTCCTGCTGATGTCATAGTTGCACCCAAATCAACACCGATAATACCTTTTTTAATAATATTCATTATTATTAATTGTTTAGAACTGTTTTATTAGAGATTATTGGTTTAGCCCAAAATCCTATAAATAGAATAAACAATAAAGGAATAAATAAAAATAGCATTCCATATCTTAACCCAAAATAATCACCCAGAACACCTACAATTAAAGGAACTATAGCTCCCCCGAAAATACCAGTAACCAATATTCCGCTAAATGTACCATGATGCTCTGATAGAGAGTTTAAAGCCAAAGAAAAAATTATTGGATACATTACTGCAGCAAAAAATCCAACAGCAGGAAAAGCTATTAATGCGATTGAACCTGGCATAAATAATGCGAGGAATAAAGAAATCATAGTAAAAACAGTAAAAACTTTCAAAACAATTTTACTATCAATTATTTTTAATAAAATAACTCCCAATATTCCCCCAGCTGTCATTAAACCCCAAAACCATGAAATAGTTTTAGCGCCAATAATTTGAGGATCATAGGAATGATAAATTTCTAAAAATTTACTAATCCAGTTTGCTACGCCTTGTTCGAGACCAACATAGGTGAAAATTCCAAAAAAATAAATGATTACGACAGGATTTCTTAATAATGAAATATGGGTTTTAATTGTTCCGATTTTTTCATCGTGTTTTAATTCAACTCTTGGAAAATTAAATAAAACAATTATTACAATCATTATTATAGAAATAATCGCGAATAACCAATATAGGCTAATCCAAAGAAGATGATCAGGTGTAATAAAATTAAAGAAATCTAAAAACCAATTATTTTCTATGCTGGATTGGTTCAAATTGAGCACAAAATAAGAGAAGGCAAAAGGACTGAAGAAAGAAGCTAATCCAAAAATAAGTTGGGCCAGAGTAGCATTAAATGCAAAATTTTCTTCACCTCCGGCTACTCGTAATAATGGATTAATTACAACTTGCAACATGGCCATACCACTACCTATTAAGAATAATGATATTACTGCCAGAGAGTAATTTGGGAATGAAGCAAAAATAGAAGAACCTATAAATGCTAACCCAAACGCCACAATCATCACAGGTTTCTCACCAATTTTTTGTATTAACATTCCAGATGGGATTGAAATAATTCCATAAGCGATGAAAAAAGAAAAAGGTAATAAAGCAACTAGAGTAAAATTTAAATCAAAATCATTTATTATATCTGGAATTAGGGGTCCAATTATATTAGTAATAAAAGAAATAACAAAAAATGTTAAGAACACTAATAATACCATATTGAAATGCTTGTTCATTTTATTGTACTAAACAAATTTATTAAAATGTGGAATAATTAATGAGGGGATAAAGTTGGATCTTACTTGTGACAGACTATGCTAGATATGCTGATATTTAAAAAGCTCTAGAGTATTATATAGATTTGATGTTTTGTGCTAATAATTCCATTGATATTACTTATTTTGGATAATTACCTCTTCCAATCCCATCTGGATAACCAGTATAATACCTAAAATATTCTAATATTTTTCCATCGACTTTTTTCATACGATTAATCCTGTCATTAAATTCTTTTCTTTCAGATTTTGTAAGAAGATTTGGATCATTTCCTCTATAATTACTCCACATCCCACTAAATTGACTTAGATGTTTACTCTTGGCATCAACCCTTTGATTATTATAGTCAGTAATATTAACTATAACATTAGCATCTTTTTCCAAGGGTGAATAAAAAAGGTATTCAGGTACGCGCCATTCTTTTAACCCCTCATGTATAATTTGTCCAGGAAATATTAGCCTCCATTCTGCGGCTCTAGATGCATCTGCGGCTAAATAACTAGCCGTCCTATGATCTGTTTTATGCCATCGCACATAACCCCAGCCGGGATCAAATGCCATTAAAACATCTGGATGAATTTTTCTTATCCAACGAACAATTTTACCCACTACTTCTTTCCTATCAGCCCACTCAAGTTCCCCATCCGTATAACCTAAGTTGATATAGTGTTTTTCATCTATATTCAAAACTTTTAGTGCATTTAATTCTTCAACTCGTCTAATTTTTGATAATTTGTCACGAGTCATTTTAGGATCTTTAGTTCCCACATTGCCAGTCGTTAGAATTAAAACCCATACTTCATTACCATGATCTCTTAGCATAGCTAGAGTACCATAAGACTGACTATCATCATCAGGATGTGCTCCAATAAGCAGGATTTTTTTACCTTTCCATTCTTCAACAGATTGCTCTGGTTGAGCGACCAAAATAGTTAACGTTAGCATAAAAAACGCAACAATATTATTTCGCATTTAAATCCTCCATAGTGATTTACGGTTTGATTTCAAGTTTAACGTAAGGCTGAAAAGCTACAAATAATAATTTTGGACTGGAGAGCTTTGATCCAAATAATAATCATACAATTTGTAGCTTTTCAAATTTACGCAATAATTAATGAAAAATATTAGTAACCAGGATTTTGGGTTAAACCTAGATCAATCTCACGCTGTGGAATTGGAAAAATTAAACCATTATCAGTAACTGTGATGCTAAATCCCTGACCAGCAAAATGAGCATTCATAGTTGAAACCGCTGTCCCAAATCTTAATAAATCATACCATCTATGATTTTCGAAAGCTAGTTCAACTCTTCTTTCTTGAAGAAGATTATCTCCAAAAGATCCTGGTGAAGATGAACTAATATTACTTAGCCCAGCACGGGTTCTAATTTGATTAATATAAGTATATGCCTGCGCACCTTCACCCAAAGCTTCTGCAGCCATTAGTAATACGTCTGCATAACGAAATACAATAAAATTATTATCCGCGTCAAAATTTGCAAATGGATTACTTTCATATTTTTTTATGTGCCTTTGATAGGAAGTATCACCATTTAATACATACATGGTATCCATGGATACTTTAAATCTTAAATCACCTTCCTCATATGCTCTAGACATATCTATTGTTGGTCTATTTCTTCCTCCGCCTTCACCAGTTTGAAGATCGGCACTAGGAGAAAAAGAGTTAGTAAAACCGCTTCCTTCACCAAGACCACCAGCTACAAATTGAATTTCAAAAATAGATTCGTTACCATTTTCATTTGAGGGGCCCCAAAGATCAGAATAATTGTTTAAAAGTGAAAAATTGCCACTAGTGATTACCTGATTCAACGCACTCGCAGCTTCAGTTTTATTACCTAAATGTAGTTGAACTCTTCCAAGTAAAGTTAAGGCAGACCATTTAGTAGCCTGGCCAGCTTTTGACTGAGTGCCTGACATTTTAACAGCAGCATCCGTCAGGTCTGTGACAAGCTGTGTTAAGATTTGACTCTGAGATAATTGCGTTTGCTTTGGATTTGTTTCAAGAATTTCCTCTAACGGCATTGGTATATTGCCAAAAAGCATCGCTAGGTTGTAGTAAAATAGAGAACGAACAAAAAGAGCTTCCCCAATAACCTGATTTTTAAAAGTATTATCAAGATCGGCTGATGTAATTCTTGTTATTAATGTATTTGCCCGCGCTACACCTTGGTAAGATCCCACCCAAGCGCCCAATGTATACTCACTTAATGGAGTTTCAGCAAATTCATTTAGTTCGGCCACTGCTGCTGCTAATCCAGTAACATCGCCACCTTGATCCGTATTATCGGAACGCATTTCAGTCATCATCCAATAACCACCGGTCCCGCCAGTGGCAACATCTGACTGATTCCCATAAGCTCCACCACTTTGTAATGCATCATATACACCATTTAAAGCGGTTTCAAAATCAACTTTTGTTTGATAAAAATTATCAACATTCCTTTGACTGTGAGGAGCAAGAAGCGTGAATTCATCTGAACAAGAAATGATAAATGTACAGAGTATAATAAGCCAAGATTTTATTCTAATAATTTTATTGATTTTCATCATTACTATATCCTCCTAATTAAAAAGTTACGTTTAAACCAAAGACGAGAGACACTGATAGCGGGTAAGCCCCATAGTCTTCGCCTTGCGTTAACATATTTTGGGACTGAAGACTAACCTCAGGATTAAACCCAATGTAATCTGTCCAAGTGGCTAAATTTCTTGCTGTAAAGAATACTCGAATACTTTCAGCATATTTATCAGGAATTGAACTTGGAAGAGTATAGCCTATCGTCAAGTTTTTTAATCGGAGATAAGAACCATCTTCAACCTGATAACTCGATGGTCGATTATTATTCCCATGTGTACCCGTCGATCTATCTGCCCTAGGTGTTTGGCCATCGCCGGGGTCACTTTCTGATACCCATCGATTATTTAATACATCATATGAATTAAAATTTGCTTCTCCGTTTTTCATATGTCTTGCAGTAAGATTGAGTATTTCTCTTCCCTCAACCCCCTGGAAAAATATACTGAAGTCAAAATTCTTATATTTTAATCTGTTTGTAATACCCCAAATATAATCTGGATTATATGAACCAGTGACTGTTCGATCATCCGTATTAATAATACCGTCACCATTAATATCCTTAAATCTAAAATCACCTGGTCGAGGAGCCTTTGCCAGTATATCAGTTGGTGCACTATCAATTTCAGATTGGTTTTGATATACACCATCTACAACATAACCATAGTAACTCCCGATAGCATCTCCTATTCGAGTGACATGTCGGACTCCCGCAGAACCCCTAGAATAAATGGGTTCATTATTACCACCTAATTCAATTACTTCATTTTTATTGGTAGAATAATTAAAGTCAGTAGACCAACTTAATTCCCCGGATAGATTCCTACTTGTTAAATTGAATTCAAGTCCTTTATTGTTCACTTTTCCTATATTTTTTAATGCGGTTGTAAAACCAGTTGAAGCCGGAACGCCCACAAAAAGGAGTAGATCTTCTGTATCACTATTATAATAGTCAAAGGAACCATAAATACGATCTTCATAAAATGCAAACTCAGATCCAAAATTAGTTTGTATGGTTGTTTCCCAACCTAAATCTGCATTGCTGAACGTCTGTGGATAAATTGCGGGATCAGTATTATCTCCTGAGGGATATAGACCTTGGCCCAATAACCCAATAGAACCATAGTTCGGAATTTGGAAATTACCTGTCACACCATAGCTTGCTCTGATTTTCAATTCACTTACCATATCTAGGGATTTCATGAATGATTCTTCATGTATGCGCCATGCTGCTGAAAAAGAGGGAAATATCCCTGTCTGATTATTTTTCCCAAATCTTGAAGATCGATCTGATCTGACAGCTAAAGTTAATAGATATTTGTAATCATAATTGTAGTTAAGCCTTCCTAATATAGAGGCCAATGACCATTCCTCCTTTGTTCCATCCCCTTGGGTAACTGTCCCACCGCTAATTGTACTTACTTGGTCATCAGGAAAAGTTCTTGCTACAAGACTAGAAATCTCTACTATTTCTTTCTGTGCTGTGTAACCTGCAAGCATTGATAGGTTATGTACATTTGAAAATGTGGTTTTATAATTAGCCGTATTTTCCCATAACCAGTTAAAACTGCTACCAGAGCTAGATTGCGCGTATGGATCACCTGACTTACTTGTACGATAAAGCAAAGAATTTGATCGATAAAAAGAACCCATATAATTGTTAAGATCTAATCCAGCCGAAGATTTAAAAGTAAGACCTGGAATGATGTTAATATCGGCATAAATGTTACCATAAGAACGATGATTGTTTAATTCCTCTTTTATCCCCTCAATAATAGCTAGAGGATTACTTGCGGAAGTTGTTCCATTACCTAAATAAGATTGTCCATCAAGTTGATTAATGGTTCCATCTGAATTATAAGGTTTAATAACTGGACTATGCACCATCGCAGAATAAACAATGCCTGGTGGACGTCCAAAATAAGGAGCATTTGCCGGGACCCGGCTATTTTTTGTAAATATTGTATTTAGATTTAACCCATAACCTAATCTTTCTTTGAATTTCCCATTAATTCTAGTGCTAGCATTGTATCTTTTGAAACTAGAGTTCTTTATCAAACCACTTTGATCAAAAAATCCACCTGAGATTGCGTAGCCAAAATTTTCTGTACCATTTGAAATACTAAAAGTATTATTTGAAACAGGTGCATCTGTAAAAATAAGATCTAACCAATCTGTATCTGTACCGTCCCAATTAATGTATTTTTCAGGTATTCGATAATTTCCACCACTAGGTCTTCCTGTATTATCATTTGGATTATAACTAGCGTTGTAATTCGCGCTGGCACTATTTAAGGGGTCATATGTTTGTAGATAATTATTATTTCTTGCGTCTTTAGTATATGCAATTATTTCCTCAGCGTTCATCATACTTACCTTATTCGAAACAGTTTGCGATCCTGAATATGATGAAAATGTAATAACAGGTACGCCAGTTTTTCCTGCTCTTTTAGTGGTTATAATCACAACCCCATTAGCACCCCTTGATCCATAAATAGCTGCAGCCGAAGCATCTTTTAATATTTCTATAGATTCAATATCATCGGGGCTAATAACTGCTAAAGGATTTGATGAGGGAGGTTTAAATGCAGCTCTTCTTCTAAATAAAGATCCTTGTAAACCTAAATCTTTGGATATTGGAAATCCATCTACAACATAAAGAGGTTCATTGCCTGCGCTAATAGAGCCTGCCCCTCTTATTCTGATATTTGGAGCAGCGCCTGGCTCACCACTATACTCTTGAACATCAACACCGGAAACATTTCCTTGGAGCGCTTCTTCAAAGCCTAAAGTTCGTGCCTCTCTTAATGCTAAATCTGAAATACGTGAAATAGAACCGGTCACTTCGCGTCTTTGCAGCGTTCCATAACCAACCACCACCACTTCTTGTCCACTCAAAACACTCGTTGATAGAATAACGTTAATAGTTATGGTTTCATCTGAACTAATTATTACAATATTTTCTGATTTTTTATATCCAATAAAATCAACAACTAAAACTGATTCTCCTTGAGGTAATGAGTTTAGTTTATAGTTACCATCGCTATCAGAAATAGAGCCTATATCACTGCTTTTTATATATATGTTAGCACCTGAGATTGCTACTCCGGTTTCATCTGTTATCTTACCTTCGACGCTCCCTTGAGAAAATAAAATTGTAAACGTGAAACAGGCTATTGCGAAAAGAAATCTAATCTTTTTCATTATTATCTCCCTTATTATTTGACCTCATTTGTACCCAACTTTACAATGTTTTCATATTATTTACAATAAAATTGTACATTAGTTTACATTAGTTTACATTAGTTTACATTAGTTTACATTTATAATAGTAACTTTAATCATGAATTTACGATCGATTCTTATCTCCCTTTTCGCCTTTGTAATACTTTCTTCGCAATTGCACGCTGATGAATATGATATCGTAGTCTACGGCGGAACTGCTTCAGGTGTCATTGCAGCGGTTCAGGCAAAGCGCATAGGCAAGTCTGTGATTATCGTGGGTCCGGATAAGCATCTGGGCGGATTGTCTGCCGGCGGGCTCGGCTGGACTGATTCGGGTAAGAAAGAAGTAGTAGGTGGGCTTTCAGCGTTAAGTAGATTCATTGTGAGTGTGATTTGAAATGAAAAAGATAAAACCAACTGAATTTGTACAAAACACAATTAATTCAAGTAGTCTGAGCATAAATCAGTGGTCAGAAGAGTTGGGTGTCTCTCGACAAACGATATATAATTGGATGGGAAACATTAACATAAAAATAAGAAAAATTTATGTTAATAAAATTGCTGCCATTTCAAATAAGAAAATTAATTGGGATAACAATAATTTATTAATTGTTGATGATATAAATATTACGGATGAAAAGAATCCTCAAACTTTCAATAAAATTAGTGGGGAAAACTCTGATTTCAACCTCAATGAGTTAAATGATAATCTTGAAAGACAATTACAATTATTAATTACCAAATATGAGCATGTTTTTAACACAGCAAGTGACCCAATGGCAGTAGCAATAAACGATAATTATACTTCAATGAATTTCCCTATGGAAAAATTATTAGGTGTAAAAAAAAGAAGGGGATTATTTGGAACAAATATTTATGATATAATTGCCCCGAATTTCCGTGATGAAAAAAAAGAAAAAAGAACAGGAGATGGAGCAATAGGTAAATTTGAGTATATAATATCTCTTCAAGATATTATGGGAAATACAATAAAAGGCAAAATAAACGTGACAAGATTTTGGCTTCCTACAAATAAGCTTGAGAAAATATTATGTTCTATAATGACATTCTACCCTGATATGAAAGGTACTTTAAAATAGAAATAATAATTAAAAAAGATTACTCAGAAATGAGTCACGAGTCTGCAATAATTGTTGCAGATCAAATTAGCACTAACCCCAAGACTGTTCTTGGTTTAGCTACAGGAAGTACACCGTTAGGTTTATATAATGAACTAATTAAACTACACAACAGTGAAGGTTTAGATTTTTCAAATGTAATTTCATTTAATCTTGACGAATATGTGGGTTTACCTAAAAATCATCCGCAGTCGTATAATACTTTTATGTTTGAGACACTGTTCTCTAAAATTAATATAAAACAAAAAAATGTTCATATACCTAATGGGAGTTTGTTTAATCATAAAGAATGTGATAAATATGAATCATTGATTAAGATTTATGGCGGTATTGACCTACAAATTCTTGGTATAGGAAGTACTGGTCATATAGCTTTTAATGAACCCTCTTCATCTCTTGGATCTAGAACTCGATTAAAAACTCTCACTCAAAAAACAGTAACAGATAATGCAAAATTTTTTGATAATATCTCCGATGTACCCAAATATGCTGTTACCATGGGAGTAGGAACAATTATGGAAGCTAAAAAAATACTTTTATTAGCATCAGGGGACTCTAAAGCTAAGCCAATCACAAAAGCTATTGAAGGGCCTATTTCTTCAATGTGCAGCGCTTCAGCAATACAAATGCATCCAAAAACGATAGTTATAATTGATGAGGCTGCAGCAAAAAACCTAAAGGAAAAAGATTATTATAAATGGGTATATAGGAACAAGACAAACCTTAATTAATAATTGTTCCTTTATCGGAAGTTACAACATATGCTTCCCCTCCTACCTTTTCAATTGCTTCTGCTACTTCGTTTGAATTTTCTGGAGCATAAGCAAACATACATCCTCCTCCTCCTGAACCACTAATTTTTCCACCCATAGCACCTGCTTCTAAAGCCACATTTAATATGGATTCGATTTTGGGTGTACTCACTTTTAATATATCGCGTAATACCGTATGATGCTCCGTTAATAGTGCACCAATTAATTCATGGTTCGTCTCATCTTTCTCCAGTTCAGTAAGTGCCTTTTTTAATAAATCCCGATTTTGAATCGTGCCATGTATAATTTTTTTTTCTTCTCCATTTAGATCAGATAAATCTGCATTTTCATCCAAATTGTGAACACTTGCATTTGGATTTTTTACCTTTAATTTTCGAATGATATCCAGACGTGAATCACGGCAACTGCTTAAAATGCCCATGGTATCCTTGGGCTCGCAGGAATCCCCCAAAACAAAGGCACCCAAATTCGGATTTAAAGGTTGAACAGAAAGGGTTGGTTCCGATTCTAAATAAATGAGACGCCCTATCGCCACAGAATATTGGTCCATCATACCCCCAGGCTCATTGAATTCCGTTACTTCTGCTTTATAAGCCAATTCACCAATCTTTTGTTGATCCCAAACTACAGGTTCATCGGCCATTCGAGATAAAAGATGAATCCAGCTTACTATGATAGCTGATGAACTGCTGGTGCCGGCACGGATGGGAATTTCACTAGTGATCTCACATTCAAATCCAGATGAAAAAGTGAGCCCCTCCATTTGGCAAACATTTATGCCGCTCTTGAAATAATCTCTGGGTTTGGTATAATTCAAGTCATTTAAAGAAAAAGATTCCGTCTCACCCAAATCCGGTTTATGGAGAATAATTGTTTTATCTTCTCTCTTTTGTCCTTTTATCTTTCCCCTAAGGGAAATCGCCATGGCAATGACAGGAAGTCCAAGATAATCCTGATGCTCACCAAAAAGACAAATACGCCCGGGAGTGCTTACTTGCATTTAGTTAGCCACAGAGAACACAGAGAAAAATTAATAAAAGACTCTGTGCTATCTGGGGCTCCTTGGCAATCATTTCCAAATTTTAAATAATCCAATGGATGCAATAATACCCAACCCACAAATCATTAATCCAGATTCCGTATAACCATAAATCAATTGCCCTACACCCAATAAAAATCCATACACTGCGGTACAGCCTAACACCATGGAAAGAATTCCATGAGGAACAGGCCAGGGTTCAGTAGAAACTCCATCAGAATATTTGACCCAACCGGGAC
>Ga0187833_10003455_pt1 | contig 16008 bp, 14 predicted proteins | sample ETNtaG_37_FD_167968 | JGI IMG/M metagenome (GOLD analysis project Ga0187833, IMG submission 167968) | Marine microbial and viral communities from oxygen minimum zone, Eastern Pacific Ocean - ETNP2014_SV_400_PacBio MetaG (Illumina Assembly) | ecosystem: Environmental > Aquatic > Marine > Hypoxic...
GTAATTTCTTTCAAGACCCTTAAGGAAGCCCATTTCAACGCTTATGAACCGTATGATAGAGAACATGTAACACCTTTTATAAAAAAGAGACCGCAACAATTTCGACTATATAACATTCTTTACAAGACAGATATGAGTAGATGTCGTTGGACTTTAGATACACCTGAAGATCTGGAGCTAATATCTAAAATATTTGAATCCTTATATTATCAGAACACTTTTTTTTCTTTAAATGACATATTTTCTTTAATGGATCGTAGGCTCGAGTGGGCCGCTATAAATGCTCATATAGAACAAAAGAAAACGGATAAATGATTGTGATAATCGCCCACAGACTTTCAACTGTAAAGAATTGTGATTATATTTATGTGTTGAAGGATGGTAGAGTAGTAGAGGAAGGCAGTTTTGATGAGTTGTACGGGGACGAAAAGTCCCGCTTTTACAGCATGTGTCTGAATCAGAACTTATGATGATAAAGTCCCTATTAAACCAAAAAGACGCTTAGCACTAAGGAATAATTAAACTCATATTTTTGGACTTTAGTGACTAAGATAATGTATTGGATAACTGTGATAGTAGGTTTTGGGGATCACAAGTACAATCTATCCGAGCTGCCTTAAATGGCAGGAATGATTAGATATACGGTTGATGAAGTGATGTCAATTGCTCTTTAGTTTTAAAATGCTGCCTTTAATAACAAAATGGTGCCGTTAAAAGAAAGATTGATGAGTTTGAGGGTATTACCAGAACAGAGATTGCTTGTTTCTATAGTTTTAAAAGAGCCCTTAAAATGAATCTTAAAATTGCCAACATAAAAAAAATGTCTCTTAGAGACATAATAGATAAAGCTTGCAAGGCATTTGTCATGCTTAGAGCAGCATACAGGAATAAGCACAAGGAACAATCTCTAAAAATTAATGAATAGTTCTGTCTAGTAAGGTCGTGAGTTAACTTGATAGTATAGGAAATTCTATTTTAAATTATTTGACACAGATGTGTTATGCTTAATTGACAGTTGGCTTTTACGTATAGAAGAGAGTATAAATTGCAGTTGTTATAAATATTTCAAATTTTAGCGATTTATGCTAACTACACTTATTTCTCTAAAAGGGATTACTCAAATCCGAGTCGTCCTCATCTTTATAAAGGAAGATTTATGAGTTTGTCATCTAATGATAAAAGAAATTATTCATTACGGAACTTAGCACGTTTTCTTGAAATAGGGGGAATCAATATGCTTACAAACAGGATAAAGGTAGTTTGAAATATTCAGGAGATGATCTGAAATGAAAGGGATTAGAACAGAGCAGGAAAAATTATGGGCGGGGAGATTCGGTGATGATTATATAGAAAGAAACAACAGACCATATGCTCTATCTAGCTATATATCATTGTTTTCGAGGATATTTTCCAGGACTAAATCAATTGAATCCGTTATCGAATTTGGTGCAAATATTGGTTTAAATTTGGTAGCTATAAAACAACTTTTACCTAATGTAGATCTCTCTGCAATTGAAATTAATAAAAAATCAGCTGAAGAGTTAGAGTTACTTGAAGGTGTAAGAGTATACCATCAGTCAATATTGGATTTTGCTGTTGATTACGAGCGAGATTTTGTGTTCACCAGAGGTATGCTGATTCATATAAATCCTGACAGATTACAGGATGTTTATGATTTGCTCTATAAAACAAGCAGACGTTATATCTGTTTGGCAGAATATTATAACCCTACACCTGTAAAAGTAGATTATCGTGGACATAAAAATAAATTGTTTAAACGTGATTTTGCAGGAGAAATGCTTGACAGGTTCAAGGATTTGGAACTGTTAGATTATGGGTTTGTGTATCACCGAGACAATAATTTTCCTCAGGATGACCTCAACTGGTTTCTACTGCGGAAAATGTGAATTTGTTGTGATTTAATTAGAAAAGAAATAATTAACACTATTTAATGCAGATATCTTTGTTGTAACGGTACAAGCTGTCAGCACATAATCATGAGGGCCCAGAAGATTTATGGAAAAAACATATCCCATTGATATCAAAGGAATCAGAAGCATTGGCATTAAGGAGTGGTTAAATAATTATTATGTTCCGGTCAGTAGTAGTGAATTTACCGATATTAGCAAAGATGCTATTTTAATTTACACATCAACGCTAAACAAGTTTGATAGCAATGGGGTTCTTTATCATCTTGGAATGGCTAACTATAAATTACCAAGTAAGATATCGCAAAATCTTTTAAGCATATTGCAATTGCTAAGATTAAGAGAAAAAGGTTATTTGCATATAGTAGGATCAAAAAAAGAAAGCATTAATGATGCTATTAGCCAATATGAATTTAATCTGTTCCCTAAACATGCCAATCTTAAAACAGTTATTGATAAACTTACACGTAGGGAACGACTAAAAAATGTTATCAGGACTATAAGGTATAATCTAAAAATAGAATCAATAAACAGACACTTCATTAAAAATATAAGTAATCCAATATTTTTCATTGGTGATAGGGGGCAAGAGGAAGTTGTAGAATATTGTAGGGAGGAAAACATTTCTCCGACACATATATCACCGCTACTGTTTGGCAGAAATAATTACTCTAAATCTGACTTAAACACTTATATGTCGGATATACATAATTTTTGTTCCATTTTTGTGGATTTGATGAAAAAACATTTCGAAGTTCTAACAGCATCTTATTGCGAATCATTGAAAGAGGAGATTGAAGAACTTTTTACGTATAGTTTGGTGTTTTTTATTCAAAATGTTGAATTTCTATCTAAGCATAAAAATGCAACACTTTTAGCAACCGGCTTAGGTGTCGATATTCATAGAATATTTATTATGGCATGGAGATATTCCGGAGGTAAAGTAATTGGTTTTACTCATGGAAACACCTTTTATAGAAATTACTATATTGGCAACGATATCTACCTTTCATTAGTAGATCAATACGTTACAACCTCAGCGAACAGTGCAAAATTGATGCAGGAGGCGTCAAAGGATTTTGCTGCTGCTAATAATAATATAGAAAGTGGAGAAGCAATATATATCAAGCAAAATCATTATCATGCCATGTTTGCAGAATTACAAAGATTACCTCAGGTTAAAAATATAAAGAAGGTTATGTTAATCGGAATTGCTATGCTTAGAAAATACTACAAATATGTACCTGCCGGATATGCATATGCTCATCTTCTGCTAGAAATTCAACTCTTGCAGTTGTTAAAATCTGAGGGCTATCAAACTATCTATAAACCACATCCGCTTACAGCAAATGATACAACAACTCTTTTTGATGAATATGCTGATGAAATACTAAATGAATGTTTTGAAGATGTGTATCATTTAGCTGATTGCCTTTTGTTTGGAGACTATATGGGTAGTACATTTGGATTTGCAATGCTTACAAATAAACCAATGGTTTTTGTAAATGTTGAGGGGCACATCGTATATAAGGAAGCCTTTGAGCTTTTGAAGAAAAGATGTTGTGTTGTTAATGCGAAAGAAGTGGAAGGTGCGATATCTTTTAATGAAAAAGAACTATTGGATAGTATTACATCATCTCTAACAAATATTAATTATGAAGTTGTTTATAAGTACGCTTTTAGCTCTTAGGGCTTGAGGTTAATGCATACTTTTTTATAAGTTTTTTTTCATTATCTTTGATTAAAATCGGATCGAGGAAAGCCTGGAGATGAAATGCTAAATGCAAAGTTATTTGTACCCCTGTTTTCAGAGTAAAAATGGAACTTATTATTCGAGCGGATGCTTCGGTGTTTATAGGTATAGGACATATTATTAGATGTCTGACCCTGGCAGATAAATCAAATCGCAGAGGGGCGAACATACAATTTATTTGTAAGGAGGAAAAAGGGAATCTAATAGGATTAATTGAAAAAAAAGGTTATAGATCGCATCGCTTACCACGGAGTATTGATTTAGCTGAAGAGAGAGAGTTGACAAAGAAGATTTTGGAAAACCAATCCAATTGTCCTGATTTGTTGATTGTTGATCATTATGATATAGATATATCTTATGAATTCCCTCTTAGAGAGCATGTAAAAAAGATTATGGTCATTGATGACCTTGCTAATAGAAGGCACGATTGTGACTTGCTTCTTGATCAGAGCTACAGCAAAAGTGATAACCGTTATAATGGTCTAGTTCCTGAAAACTGTATACAGTTATTAGGGCCTAAATATGCAATACTATGTCCTCAATTTCAAAAAGCAAGAGGGGGCTTAAGAAAGAGGGATAACGGAGTTAACCGTATCCTGGTATTTATGGGGGGGGCAGATTCAAAGAATACTACATCAAAGGTTTTACGAGCCATACACATGCTTGATCGATCTGATATTGCTGTTGATGTGGTTATTGGCAATCTGAATCCGTATCATGATGAAATAAAAATGCTAGCATCTAAAATACCAAATACTATTTGTCACCACAATGTCGAAAATATGGCGAACCTTATGGTGTCAGCAGATTTATGTATTGGGGCAGGAGGAACAACAACATGGGAGAGATGCTGTGTAGGCTTGCCAACAATTACGATAATTTTGGCTGAAAATCAAAAAAACATATCAGAAAATCTTGATAAAGAAGGCGTTTTGATAAATCTTGGTTGGTATCACAGTGTAACAGAAATTAATATAAAAGAGGTCATTGAGACTTTAATTGATAACCCTCAGAAAATGGTTTCTATGAGTGATAAAAGTAGAAGGTTAGTGGATGGAGAAGGAGTAAACAGTGTATACGACACAATAATTTCTATGGTCAGCGATAGAAATCAATATAGATTAATTCTTGAAAATGAGCTTGATGATAAAGTTGTATATAAAGAGGATGAAGTAATTACTAATGATGTAAGGGAAATAAAACCTCAAATTCAAACTGGGGAGAAAGATTGCAATTCAGTAAAGAGATTATCACATCCCCACCGTTTATTAAATGGAAAGAACGGGACACATCAATCAGAGAGTTTAAAGAGCAATGCAATAAATCTCATGAAGGCAGAAATCACGGATATAAATGATATATTTGAATGGAGAAATCATCCGGATATAAGAAAATACTTTTTTAATGCTAATCCTGTATCATGGAATGTTCACGAACAATGGTTTAACAGAAAGTTAAAAGATCATAACACGGCTATATATGTAGCATGTCATATAGAAAATAAAATTGGTTCAATAAGGTTCGAAAACAAAGCTGAGATGGTCAATATAAGTGTAATGTTAAACCCTACTTATTTAGGAAAGGGTTTTGGTTCTAAAATAATAAAACTCGGCGTTGAGAAATTCATTAAGGATAGAAGTCCCAAAAAACATTTAATTGCAGAGATTAAAGCAGATAATATAGCTTCAATTAATGCTTTCAAAAAGGCTGGTTTTAAGGAAGTAATTTAGTCTACTTTTATGATTAACTGAATCTTGCATAGGAAAAGGCATCAACCGTTCATTAGCTCAAGATTCAATGTGTTAATTTATGCAGAAAGAGAGTTTGAATATAATGCTGACCTGTGTAAATTCTCAGGTCAGTCCATCTGTTATTCAATTGATATATGGACATCCCAATTACGACATTAATGTTATCGGGATAGATGCCGTACCACTGAGTGATAATCTTGGCAAGAACTTTTGTAAAAGATGTTATCAGGTTCCTCGGGGTATTGATGAAGATTATATTCCATCAATTAAAAGGATCGTTGAGGAAAATAATATCAAATTGATCTTCCCCGGAAGTGATGAAGAGTGTATTACATTGGCGAAGCATAGGGAAGTGTTGAATCGGCTTGGATGTGATGTCGCCTGCTCACCGTATGATGTGGTTTCAGTGGTTTCTGACAAGTACAGGTTAATTATTAAATTGAAGAGTGCAGGGATATATACCTCTGAGGTGTTTTCACCTGAAACAGTCAGCGATCTGAAGGTGATGGCTAAAGAAATGGGGTATCCAGATAAGGACATTGTTATAAAACCAAGGTTTGGCCGTGGCAGCAAGGGATTTAAAATAATTACACGCGAATACGATAAGTATGCATCTTTTTATAATGGAGAGTGTTACAGAATTACACTGGAGGAGATTATTGATATATTTAAGGAGCAAAGTGAGGAAGTCTCTAAGTACTTGTTGATGGCGTATTATCCTGGCAACAAATACAGCGCTGATATCCTTGTGTCAGACGGGAGAGTACATTCAATGGTTATTCGTAATAACGGAACATTTCCAAAAATCAATCCTCCAACACAGGTAGCCGAAATAGTTTTTGACGAGGACATAAGAAGCTATGCTGAGTCTATTGTAGGGGTGTTTGATTTTGATTTTTTCGTTCAGGTAGAAGTTGGCAGAACAGCCGAAGGTAGTCCAGGGTTGATCGAGGCGAATACCAGAATGGATGCTACACTTCCAATCACGACCGGGTTAGGATTGAACTTTTATCATGAAATGATAACTTATGCGGTGACAACAAAGATGCGGGAAGATATAAAAGACTTTAGATCTCATGACAGTAGATTGTGCTTTAAGCGCTATTGGCAGCACTTATTTGAAAATGCTGACAATGACACTTATTGACTTCAAAAATTAATTTAGATCAGTTCAGAAGAAGATTGTGTGAATAAAAGCGTTAATAATATTTTACTTGTTCCTACTCCATCCATAGAATTTTCACTTAAAGGAATATCACTGAAGGAAAAAAGTATTGTGAAAGTTGCACTCCCTTTAGGATTAGCATATATTGGGGCCGTCTTGCGTGAAAATTGTTATAATGTGGAGATTTACGAACCACATTTGGAAAGTTATGAAGAGGGTAAGGAATTCACAAATGAGGAGTTAGTAAAAATTATAAAAAACAAGATAATCAAGAAAATAGAGAACAGCAATTATGACTTAATTGCCATCTCTTCTCCTTATATATATGCCTACCAATGGGCACATTATATAGCTGAGGTTGCTAAAAACCATAAAAAGGAAATACCTGTTGTTATAGGCGGTGGTTATCCATCAATGCTCGCTTCTGACGTAATGAAGGATGAAAATATTGATTATCTAATCATTGGTGAAGGGGAAATATCCATTATACAGCTTCTTGAATATTTAAATTCAGGAGATGGTAACGGCCTTTCAAAGGCAGGCGGGATTGCTTATAGAATTAACAATGAAGTAAAGATAAATCCTAAAAATACATATATAGATGAATTGGAAGGTTTACCATTTCCCGCATGGGATCTTATTGATTATGAAAAACATATGACATTCAAAAAGAAGAGAAAGCTGCATATTGTTTCTTCCAGAGGTTGCCCTTATAGATGTACATTTTGCGGAAGCCACAAGTATTGGGGTAGAGCATTCCGTAAGCGATCAGCAGAAAATGTTTTAAATGAGATTGACTATCTTATAGAGAATTTTAATCTTAAAGAAGTAGATTTTGTAGATGATAATATGACAGTTGACAAAAAATGGTTTATGACTGTCGCTGGAGGTTTAAATGAGAGAAGTATTTCCTGGCAAATAAACCATATATCGTCATTCACAACCGATGATGAAATGCTGCATGCTATGAAAGAAGGTGGATGTACGACTGTTTCTATTGCTATCGAATCGGCTGTACCTGAGACATTAAAAAAACTGAAGAAACCTGTAAATCTTAAAAGAACATTAGAGCTAGTACAGCTTTGCAGAAAGATAGGAATTAACTGTTACCTGCTTTTCATAACTGGATTACCTTATGACACAAAAGAGGATATGCTGACAAGTTTCAAATTTGCTGAAGAAGCGAAAGCGGATTGGATTACATTCAATATGCTGGTGCCATATCCTTCTACAGATGTATTTGAATACTGCAAGGATAGAAATTATTTCATAGATGAAAACCTGGATCTTTCAAAGTTTACTCAGAGAAACCAGGGATTTATTAATACCGGAGATTGGGATAAAGAATGGGTAGCTACAATGACATATGATTTTAATATGAAGATAAATTTTTTAAGAAACTTTAATATACTTGATGATAATGGAAATCTTGACTCTGCGATTACTTTGTTCGAGAATATAGTCAGATTCCATCCCAGGCATGTAATTGCTTATTTAAGTTTAGCATATACATATAACAAGAAAGGAGAGTTGGACAGGTCAGAAGGGCTCCTTAAGCAGGCTTCTTTATTACTTAATGAAAAAGATGTTCAGGATACATATGGTAAATATATGTTGTGGGATAAAGAAGAAGTGATTAATTTTTATCATTCTTGGAAGATACAACAGTAATTTTGTAATCAAAACATACACAAGTAATTGCTGAATGAACAGAGTATATATTATAGCTGAGGCTGAAATAAATCATAACGGCGATTTTGAGACCGCGAAGAAGATGATTGAGGTTGCTAAGGAGTGCGGGGCAGATTGTGTTAAGTTTCAGTATATCATAGCCAATGAGATAGCGGATCAAAGCTCTCCTTATTACGATCTATTCAACAAGGCTGAGTTGGGTCAGGATCAATTCAGGGAACTTAAAGAGTTTACTGAAAAAACGATCGGGCTTGATTTCATGATGACTGTGACAAGCGTTAGGGCTTTTCATCTGACAAAGGAATTGGGTATAAAAAAGATAAAGATCAGTTCTTCAAACCTGACAAATGTTCTGCTCCTAGAAGAGATAGGGAAGCATAAGAGCCAGTTTGAGATATATTTTTCAACCGGTATGGGAACACTTTCAGACATTGAGCTTGCGTTGAAAACATTACGATACGACATTGAAGATAAAAACTTCAATATATTCCACTGTACGAGCAATTATCCTGCAGATTACTATGACCTCAATCTGAATATGATAATTACCATGAAGAATGCTTATAGAGATTTAAAAGTGGGTTATTCCGACCACACTATCAATAATGTAGCGGCAATTGCGAGTGTGGCCATCGGTGCAGAGATGTTGGAAAAACATTTTACCCTTGATAAAAAGATGGAAGGGCCTGACCACTTTTTCTCGATAGATCCGGAAGGGCTTAGAAAGTATATTTTGGATGTCAGAAATACAGAAAAGGCCTTGGGTAAATATGAAAAAGGCCCTGCATCTTCCGAAATTGAAATGATAGATAAAACGAGAAGATTTCTCGTTTTTAAAGCAGGTGCCAGGAAAGGATCAAAGCTTAATCCGGAAATGTTTGATACTAAAAGACTTGGCAACCCTGAAAAAGCTGTTGAGGTTAAATATGTTAATATTTTCTCTAATCTTAAAGCTGCAAGAGATTACAAGGCCGGTGATATCATTAAGTGGAGTGATTTTAATTGAACAGAAAAAAAATACTGGTAATAGCAGCACATCCTGATGACGAAGTACTCGGATGTGGTGGTGCCATGGCGAGATTCGTTACTGAAGGATGCGAGGTGTATACACTTATACTTGGCGAGGGTGTTACATCAAGGGATAAGGAGAGAGATCGGGCAGAAAGAGAAAATGAAATTACAGAACTAAGGAAACAGGCGGAAAATGCTAACAATATATTGGGTGTGAAAAAGGTATATGCTTTTGATTTCCCGGATAACAGGTTTGATTCGATACCACTGCTTGATATTATCAAAACTATTGAAAAAATAAAAGGTAGCGTTCAGCCAGATAGTGTATTTACCCATCATCAAGGTGATTTGAACATAGATCATCAGATAACCTTTAAAGCAGTTGTGACCGCATGTAGACCTGTAAAAGATGAGAGTGTAAAGGAAATTTATTCATTCGAAATACCATCATCTACTGAATGGAATGCCCCTTCTTCTTTAACATATTTTATGCCTGATTATTTTGTAGATGTAAGTAAAAGCCTTAAGGTAAAAATAAATGCGCTAAAAGAGTATGAAACAGAATTAAGAGAGTTTTCCCATCCCCGTTCTTTAAAGGCAGTAGAGCTCAATGCTAAGCAGTGGGGAGTAAAGATGGGATTTGAGGCTGCCGAGGCCTTTAAGACGATCAGGATAAGAACATAGTGTGACAAAGTCGCTACAAAGTTTGAAGTGACTAAAGTAGAAAAATGATAAATTTGACTTTTTTAAGAATATGTATTTTGGGAATAGATTTAGCTATTCACAAAAAAGCATATTTGTGTTGATATAGAGTCATAATTGAATCCAGATATTTGTAATTTTTAAAATATAAAGTGTAATGAACTGTATTGTATTTTTCACAACTATAAGTTATTTAGATGATATTTTGCCTCTGATGTTCGAACTTAAGGCTGCTAATAAAATATCCTCAGTAGTTTTTATAACAAGCAAGGAGAAATGGTTTGATTATGTAAAAAAGAACGTAGTTCTATATGATGGAATAAAAACTCTTGGTGGAAGACTGGCATATTTGAATAAATATAAAAATCGCTATCTGAAATTACTTTATAATATATTTATTTTGAAAAAATATTTTTACAGTAAGGTGCTAACAATTGAATCTCATGTTGGTTTCCAAAAAGGATCCAGGTTGATAGCGCAAGTATTATTGTTTAATCAAAAATACTGGAAAGGTAAGAGGGTATTATCTCAGACCAAGAACTGGCCGATGGAGATGCATTTAGGTTTTATGAAAAACGTTTGGAGTGTATTGGGTAGAGAGAAAAGTAAAGAACAAACAGTGAAAGGTTACGATGCTATATTATATACTCATTCCCTAGAAGAATATGAGAAGATTATTGATACTAAAATAGTCACAAATGCAATGATTATTCAGGTGGGCTATACTCGTGTAATGAAAGAATGGAAAAACTTTATCGACAAAAATATGGAGAAGTATATTTCAAAAGAAATCACAACACCATATTTTTTTTTCCCATTGGCAGTTACCGGTGGCGCATGGATGAAGGGAGAAAAGTGCGCAACGGGCAGAGAGAGACTTGTAGAATGTTTAAAGGTGTTCAAAAACTATAATAGTGAGATTCTTACAGTCTTCAAGCCTCATCATAAAACAGATTTAGAAGAATTTGACAAAATCCTTGAGGTCTCTAATTACACTAATTATATAATAAGTTATTTGCATCCTACGATGCTAATCAGAAATGCAAGGTTTACTTTCGTGTGTAGTCCATCAGCCTTAATCTGGGAGGCCTACTATTATGGGTGCCCAACTGTTGAATATGCAGATTACGACGAAAGATGTTATCAGGCATTAAAGGGTAAGACGATACATACTGGTTGTGTTGACTATTTTATAAATAGAGATGTAAAAAAGCTAAAACAAGTAGCAGAAATGCTTATTTTGAACAATGAGGATGTCAAAAGGACCTATAAAAGACCTGATAATAAAATTCCGATGCCGAATATACAGGAGATAATAATGAATATTAGTAATTGTGTACTAAAGGAATAGTAATGATTGAGTTGGAGTATTTGCTGTAGAATGAAGTCAGCTTGAGTTTATAATTGCTTAATTTACTGCGTTTCATTTAGTCTGTGTATAGAATAAAAAAATTCATCTTCCATACAGGACTCAAATATTTCCCTGGCCGACGAGGGAGGTGTCACAAGGCTATAAATATGAGATGTTAAATAGTTAATCAGTAGTAACAAGTTGATATGCAAGCTAGGTATTGTGAGAATGAATAAACAATAGGAGTTATAGGTACATTAATGATAACCGCTCTAATGCTTGGGAGGAAAGGCAGTCGTGGCTTTCCAAATAAGAATATTATGAATGTTTGCGGCAAGCCGCTAATGGAATGGCCTCTGTTTGCGGCAAAGGATTCGAAATATGTTGATGATATTTATATATCAACAGATAGCGACGATATTAAGAAAATAGGACGTCGGAATGGTTGCAACATTATAGATAGGCCTGATTATTTGTGTACCAATGAGGCGCTCGGAGAAGATGCTTTTGTGCATGGATATGAGGTGATAAAGGAAAGAAACTCTGATAAAGAAATAGAAGTTATTGTGTTGTTGTTTTGTAATGCTGCCACCGTTTCGGCAGGGTTGATTGATGAAGGTATTGAAGCCTTAAAGGGAAACATGGAATTGGATTCAGCAGTTACGGTGTCAGCTTATAATATGTGGTCTCCATTAAGAGCAAGACGTCTGGATGAAAAGGGGTTGCTAAAACCGTTTGTGCCGTTTGAAGCTTTTGGTGGCCCTCAAACGTTGAATTGTGATAGAGATTCTCAGGGGAATACACTTTTTGCTGACATGGGTGTTTCAGTTGTTAGGCCACATTGTTTGGAGAAAATAGATGAAGGCTTGCTTCCTCAAAAGTGGATGGGCCAGAACATTTATCCTATTCAAAACTGGGGAGGGTGTGATATTGATTATGAATGGCAGATACCCCAGGTTGAATTCTGGCTACGCAAGCATGGATTTACAGAATATTATACCACCGAAAACACGGATTGAGTAAGACCTCTGAGTCTCAGACATCAAATTTAAACTCTGCTGTGGATTAAACAAGTATGACACTAATATCCCATAAAGATCAAATTCATCACGATTTAGCTGGTGAAGACATTCTTCACTCAAGTGATACCAGATTTATCGAATATCGCAGAAAATGGGATGAAAACCCAAAAAATCTTGATCATGGAGAGTTCCCACTTCATCTTGATATAGAAGTTACAAGTAGCTGTAACTTAAAATGCCCATTTTGTGCAACGACTTATTCTAAATTTAATAATGGCTATATGAAATGGGAAACTGCAAAAAAAATCTTAGATGAAGCAGGTGAAAAAGGTTTGTATGCTTGTAAGTTTAATTTCCGAGGCGAACCCCTACTTCATAAAGAACTAGGCAGGTTTATTAAGTATGCGAAAGATAAAGGCATCATAGATGTTTTCTTTAATACCAATGCTGTATTTTTGACCGAAGAAAAAGCTAAGATGCTTATTGATAGCGGCTTGGATCGTTTAACAGTGTCCTTTGAGGGTTTTGACAAAACAGTGTATGAAAGAAACCGTGTTGGAGCTAATTTCGAGGAAGTTGTAGCCAATGTGGAAAGATTGAGAAGTTTGAGAGATAAGCTGGGTGTTTCAAAACCAAAAATTAGAGTTCAGACAGTATTAATTCCTGAATTGAAAGATCGTATGAGTAATTATGTTGAATTTTGGGAGGATAGGGTTGACCAGGTGTCTTACAATGATATGGAACCTTCTGTGGATGCAGTATTACAGAGAATAAAACAAGTTAAATCAACGTGGATTTGTCCGTTTCCTTATCAAAGAATGACGATTATGTGGGACGGAACTGTAACTGTCTGTAAAAATGATTATAACGGCAAATTGGCCCTGGGAAATGTTAATCACGATTCCTTAGAGAAATGCTGGATACATTCACTCAAAACTTTAAGGGAGCAGCATCGAAAAGGGTTAGCCCATGAGATTCAGGCATGTAGAGAATGTCCTCTAAGGATGAGCGAATTGACTAAGATTCTTTAAAATGTTTTTATGATTAAGATTGCGTCCTAATGCCTATTAGACTTTCTGTTTCAAATACTGCCTGGCAGCAAAATGAGCTTGAGGATCATCTGGAATTGTTAATGGAGTTAGGATGTGATGGTGTAGAAATTGCACCAAGTTGTATTTGGAAAGAACCTACGCATGTAAGCCTTCATGAAATAGAAGAGCTTAAAACCCTCATATCAAAATACAACCTTGTTATTCCAGCATTCCATGCTTTACTTTTTACAAGACCAGAACTTTGTTTTTTTGGAGAAGATTCAATAAGGCAGCAAACAGTATCATATCTAAAAGAACTCATAAGGTTAGCAGGTATGTTGTCTGTCAAGGTATTGGTTTATGGTTCTCCTGCCAGTAGAAAGGTAGATGATAAGGATTATGAAAGATGCTATGAGATTGCAATAGATGTGTTCAGAGAACTAGGGATAGAAGCAGAACGCAATGATGTTGTTTTCTGTATTGAACCGCTAGGTCCAAGCGAAAACGATTTCATACTGACTGCTGATGAGGGTAATCAACTTGTAAGTGATGTTGGTAGTAAGCACTTTGGCCTTCATCTTGATATTAAGGCGATGGCAGACGCAGGAGAAGATTTTGAGGCAGTATTCCAGAAATATGGAAGAATACTGAAGCACATTCATATAAGTGAGCCTGGTCTAGCCCCTCCTGGTACTACCGGGTTAGATCATCATTCAATTGGGAAAGCTCTTCTTACATCGCGTTATAATGGTTATGTATCTGTTGAAATGAAAAGGGGAGTTGGTAACACGAAGGATGTTATAAGAGATGCTGTGTCATATGTACGTAAAAACTATTTTACTGAATAGAAAATAATTGAAAGATTTTAGAATACTGTTTATTTATCCCAACCTGAGAGGTATGAATATGCTGCCTCCTGCAATTGCGATTTTTTCTAAAATATTAAAGGATAATGGTTTTGATGTTGCCTTGTTTGATACGACATATTACAAGATTGGCAATGACTTTGATTCAGACAAAGAAAAGGAAAAACATCTGGCAGTGCGGCCATTTAACATGGCTGAAAAAGTTACCTTAAAGGTCACAAATCCTTTTGATGATCTTGACCAATTAGTAAATTCTTTTCAACCGGATTTGGTAGCTATGTCTGCGACTGAAGATATTTTTCCTTTGGGACTAAGGCTAATAAAACACATTGATAAGTATGATATTTTAACTATCGTGGGAGGTGTTTTTCCCACTTTTGCTCCACATAAGGTCATAATGAATAAAGAGGTTGATATAGTATGTGTAGGTGAAGGTGAGGAGGCCATTCTGGAACTCTGTAACAGGTTAAGAGATAATAAAGATTATTCAAATGTTAGAAATTTGTGGATAAGAAAAAGTGGGAAGATTATCAAAAACCCGATCGGGAAGGCATTTGATGTTGATAAGGCCCCATTACCAGATTTTTCTTTGTTTGAAGAGGCGAGATTATATAGGCCAATGGCCGGAAAAACATATAGAATGCTTCCAGTGGAGACGCACAGAGGTTGCCCATACTCTTGTAGTTACTGTAACTCTCCTGCACAAAGAAACTTATATAATGATGCGAGTGCTGAAACTCATTTTCGTAAGAAGTCTATTAATATGGTAAGAAGAGAAATAGAGTTTTATATAAATGATTGTGCTGCTGAATATTTTTATTTTTGGGCAGATACTTTTTTTGCTTATACGGACAAGGAGTTTGATGAGTTTGTTGATATGTATAACGACTTCAAAAACCCGTTCTTTTGCCAGGCAAGACCTGAACAAATTACAGAGAACAGAATAAGGCAATTAAGGAACGTTGGTTTACATAGAATGGCCCTCGGGATAGAACATGGTAATGAAGAGTTTCGGAGAAAGATTATAAACAGAAAAGTCAGTAATGAAGTGATTTTAAAAGCCTTTGAAATAATTTCGGATTATGCATTGCCTGCGGGTGTTAGTGTAAATAATATTGTAGGTTTTCCTACAGAAACTCCTGAGCTTGCAATGGACACAGTTGAATTAAACAGGAGTATTGCTGATAAAGTGGACACAATGAATTGCTATGCTTTTACACCATTCCATGGGACCCCACTTAGGGAATTGTCTATCAAGCTTGGTTATATTGAGGAGGACACCTTTACAGGCTGCCTTACAGGAGAGCCGGCCCTTAATATGCCGCAGTTTCCAAAAGAAAAAATAAAAGGGATTATGAGGGCTTTTTCCCTGTATGTAAGGAATGATAAGGGCCTGTGGGATGATATAAAGATCGCAGAGAGTTTTACGCCGGAAGGCGAAAGAATGTTTAAAAAGTTGAGAGAAGAATATATCAAAAATCATTTCTCGGCAGAAACTGTTGGCTGATCAAATATGGAATTAGAAAACAAGAAAATATTGCTGGTTGGTGCAAGCAGTGATTTGGCAGGTTCTCTCAATGAGACGTTGTATAAAACAGATAATATAGTGGGGTTTCATTATAACACTAATGAGAAACCGCTATTAAAATATGATGAGGGAGAAAAGGTAAAGAGGTTTCAAAAGGACATTAATTCTTCTTTGGCCTGCTTTCAACTTGTTGATGATTTTGTGGCCT
>Ga0187833_10003456_pt1 | contig 16007 bp, 13 predicted proteins | sample ETNtaG_37_FD_167968 | JGI IMG/M metagenome (GOLD analysis project Ga0187833, IMG submission 167968) | Marine microbial and viral communities from oxygen minimum zone, Eastern Pacific Ocean - ETNP2014_SV_400_PacBio MetaG (Illumina Assembly) | ecosystem: Environmental > Aquatic > Marine > Hypoxic...
GGATCTGGGTGCCGAGCCCCAGGATGAAGCGCCCGTCGCTGTAGTGCTGCAGGTCGTTGCCGATCTGGGCGAGGACCATCGGGTTGCGGGCGAAGGCCACGGCGATGGAGGTGCCCAGATCGATTCGCTCGGTGTGCTCGGCGGCGAGGACATGCGGGAAGAAGGGGTCGTGGCTGGTCTCGGCGGTCCAGGCGCCGGCATAGCCCTCGTCCTCGAGGCGCCTGGCCGACGCACCGATGGAGGCGAGTCCGCCGGACAGGGAAGTGGGGTTCGCGGAACCGAGGCCACCGTCGATCTTCATGCGCCGACGGTACCGTGGGCGTTCCCGCTGGCTACTGTCCGCCGCTACAGTCGCCGCGGATTGTCGGGCGTTCGCTTTGACTAGAGGTTTTCGCTCGGCACTACGTTTCGCGGGATTCGCCCCTCCCTGAGGGCACTGAGGTTTTCGACAAAGAGATTGCACATGCGGTCGAACTCTCTGGTCGAGCGTCCCGCCGAGTGCGGAGTGATGATCACGTTGTCCAGGTTCCAGAGTGCACTTCCTTCCGGAAGTGGTTCCGTTTCGAACACGTCCAGACCCGCGCCGCCGAGGTGGCCTGATCGGAGGCAATCTACGAGAGCGGCCTCGTCCACGACGCTTCCACGCCCCAAGTTGTAGAAGAACGCGCCGGGCCTGCATCGACCGAGAAGGCGTTGTCCAAAGAGGCCCCGGGTTGCAGCGGATTCGGGCAGCAGCGAGACGACGTGGTCAGTCTTGGGCAGGATCTCCTCCAGTTGTCGGGTCGAGTAGACGTTTTCGACGAGGTCGTGCCCCCGCTCGGGGTGTTGGCGTACGCCAATGACCCGCATGCCCAGTGCGAGCCCACGCCGAGCAACTTCGGTGCCGATGCTTCCCAGGCCGACGACACAGAGAACGGTGTCGTGGAGTTCCCGGTAGGACTCGCACCGCTGCCATCTGTTCAGTCGACGGTCTTCGATATGGCGGTCGATGCGTCGGGTCAGGGCGAGCGCCATCGCCAACCAGTGTTCGGCAACAGGAATTGACATCACCCCCGATGAGTTGCTCAACCTGAACCCTGCCTTCTCGCCGAAGCCCTTTCCGACGTACTGGTCGTAGCCGACGCTCGGGAGTTGGAGGAACTCGCAGGGTCCTGAGAGGAGGCGCTCTGGGTTCGGCCAACCCATGACGATGGTCGCCTCGATCGACGCTTTCTCCCTTCCTGACGCGAGTTGTCCTTGTTTGACCTGTTCGACCGTCAACCAACCGCTTGCAGCGGTCTTGATGGCATCAAGGTGGGCTTCTGTGAAATCATCAACACCGACGAGGAGGTTGGGTGTCATCTCGTCCCAAGGATTCGGTAGACGGCATCGGGGCGGAATGGATGGCGCTCCTCAATTCCTTCGGGGAGGTCGACTCCGAGTCCAGGCTGGGTCGGTGATGTGATCTTGCCGTCGACCAGGCGTAGTGGTTCGAGGAGGACCTCGTCGCGGAGGGGATTTGGGACAGTCGGGAGTTCGAGCCACTCGCAGTTCGGGGTGGCGAAGGCGGCGTGGTAGTTGCCCATGATCCCTACGCCTCCCGACCATGCGTGTACGGCGACCGGAATTCCTCGGTGTGCACAGAGGTCGGCGGCCTGCCGAAAGATGCCAAGACCACCGATGAGTGAGGCGTCGGGCTGGAACAGGTCGAGAGCCCCCGCGTCGAGGTAGTTGCGAGCTTCTGTGAGGCTGGTGACGGTCTCGCCGCCCGCAATGGGAATCTGGGTGTTGCTCCTGACCTCGGCGAAGGCGCGGTAGTCGGCGACCTCCGCCGGTTCCTCGATCCACAGCAGGTCGTAGGGCTCAAGAAGGCGCGCGAGCTCAATCGCACGGGCGGGCGCCCATGGGTTAGCGGCAGTTCCCTGAACCGCATCGACGGCCAGTTCGATGTTGGGCCCTAGCGTCCGTCGAGCGAACGCGACCTTGTCGACGATTTGTTCCACGGTGAGGTTGTTGATTCGGATCTTGACTGCCAGGTAGCCCGCTCGCACATACCCTTCCAGTTCCAGTCGGAGTTCGTCGAGGGGCTTGTCGTTGCCGCCGCTCGCATAGGCGCGAATGGCGTCATGCCGCGTGCCTCCGAGGAGTTCGACGACCGGGACACCACGTGCCTTGCCCACAAGGTCCCAGAGCGCCATCTCGATGCCTCCCAGAACGCTCTGGGTGATACCCATCCGACCCCAGTAGTAACTCGAGAGACTCAGGCGTCGATGCAGCACACCAGGGTCGTCGATTTCCTCTCCAACGAGGTCATGGGAGAACTGGCCAACGAGTGCTCGCACAGTTTCCGGGGCATAGACGCCTGCGTACGTCTCACCCAGGCCAACGAGGCCCTTGTCTGTTTCCACCCTAATGAACGACGCACACCGGTACCCGGTGCGCAAGTGGATTTCCCGTTCCGCGTCGCCGGGGGTTGCGTAGGGCGCGCTGAGAAGGATGCAGTCGAGCTTGGCGGCCTTCACTTGGGCCGATCCGCAGTGGTTGTCACAGAACAGGGCCGGTACTCGCAGTCGTTCCGAATCGGCTTGCGGTCAGGTGCCATCGGCCTGCAGGTAGATGGCATAGAGGGCTGTGTCCTCGGGTCGGATACCGGTGAAGTCAATACGGATCCGGATGAGTCCTGATTCGATGGTCTTCGCGCCGGTCCACGAGACCGGAACATCGAATCCGGACCCCTGGAGCGGAATGTGCCGGTCGGCGGAGTACCGCTCGATCGGTTGGAAGGCCTCGTCGAGCACGGAGATCCTCAGATTGCTGTACTCGGAGATGCCGTCGACGTTAAGCGTGAGCGCCGCAGGGCGGTCGTCGAGATCGATGGGTGCCGACACGACATGGGGATCGCTCTCGTCGGTGCTTGCTCCTGGTCTCCCCAGATAGGCACGGAAGCAACCAAGCCGATCTCGTGGCCAGGAGGCGACCCGAACCCCGTCACTCTGCTGTTCTGGCCATGGGGCATACCAGAACAAGGTTTCGTCTCCGATGTTCTCGAAACCCTGCCCCTGGATCAATGCAGGAAAGTCGAGGTACTGGTGGCCCGTCGGTGGCAACTCCCAACCGTCCTCGGCCGCTGACACGATCGGAAAGTTCGGCACCGGTTCGCGGTAGTGCAGGGCGTCGTTGCTGACGGCGAGCCCGAGATTCATCGTTGTCATGCGGCGATCGTTGGAGGGGTGCCCGTTCCACATCCCATAGAAGCCGATGACGACGTTGCCGCGGTTCCAGAGGCCTGCCCCAAGGTGGATCTGCTCGCCGGCATCCTTGGCGAACTGCGGTCGAGGGTGCACGTTCGTGCGCTGTAGTCCGAGGACCGAGGCCTCCGACCAGTGCTCGAAGTCGTAGGAGACGTGGGTCGCGAATTGGCGCCCGCGTCCCGGGGTGTGTTTTCCGCCCTGACCCGATAGGTGAAAGGCACCGTCCAACTTTGTACCGCCAGCCATCTCCAGCCAGGGGCCTACCGGGTTGGAGTCCGATTCGTACCAGGTGAGCCCGTCTGGGCTGAATGCGACGGCGAGTCGCCCACGGTACTTGCGAGCCTCGAAGGCCATCTTGAAGAGTCGATCCGGATTCGGGTCATAGGGGTCGTGGAAGACGACGCATGCTGCCACGTGGAAGGTGCCCTGTCCGAGGTCGACAAGGTTGTTGTCACGGTCGCCCTGGTGTTCGACGAGGCCGAGGTTCGGCCTTGCCCAGTTTCGGCCGTCGGAACTGGTCGCCAGGCATACCCGCTGGAACCACTGGTCTTCACTGGGTGCTTGTTTGGGTCCCTGGCCGAGGTACCACATTCGCAGTTCGTCGCCCACCCGAATCACCGTCCCGTAGTAGGCGATGTGTTCGCTGTCGTGGGCTCCCCGTGCGCCGCACTGGAGGACAATCTCCGTTTTTCCGCACGATGCCTGATGCTGTTTCAGTTCGAGTTCGACCCCCTTCTGGAACGGGAGGGCGTGGTCGTCGAACGGGAAGAGCGTGAGTTGGTCAAGGTCAAGGCCTGCGCCTACTCCGGTGATGTGCATCCGGGTCTATCTGCCTTCTGCCAATTGTTGGATGGGCATGCCGATTCGATTGCGGATGTCGTGGAAGTGGAGTCGCATAGCGTCGGTTGCGGCAGTGGGGTCGTTCATCTGAATTGTCTCGAAGATCCTGCGATGGGACGCAGCATCCTCGAGTGGGTTCACGCTGTCGTCGTCGAGGGCCATGGCGATGGGCTGGTAGGCGACCCAGAAGGAACGAATCAAGTCCACCAGCAGACGATTGCCGAGTGGCCGGTAGAGCGCCATGTGGAACTGACCGTCGATGTCGGCGAAGTGGTCACCCTCGACAGCACGGCTTTCCATTGCAATTACGATGCGGTCTATTGCTTCCAAGTCTGCGGCCTCCATCAGGGCCATGGCCCGGGGGAGTAGTCCGATCTCGAGGGCTTCACGGACCTCGACCAGTTCGACAGCGTCGTCGCGGTTGAACTTGATCGACATCCGAGCGCGGAACGAAAGCAGTTCAACCAGGGCGTCGAAGTTTCCCTCGGCGACGAACGTCCCCGAACCATGGCGAATCGTCACGACACGTAGTGCCTGAAGAGCCTTGATCGCCTCCCTCACGGAGTTTCGACTGATTCCGAAGTCCTTTGCCAACTCAGTCTCGGTCGGTAGGGAGTCGCCCTTGGTCAGTCCACGGTCGAACATCAGGTCGAGAATGGCTGCCTGGACCACACTGACGCCGCTACTGGGCTTGTCAGTCACAGGCGTGCCTTTCGAAATATCCGTCACTGACCGAAATCGCCTTCCATCGGGTAAGCATGCAGACAGTCTAGACATCACGGCCGAGGAGAGATAGGATGTCCTATGTCTTAATCTGCTATGTTTCGACGTAGAAAAAAATGGACCAATGAGGTTTCAAGGAGGGGACAGGCTCATGTTGAAGCGTTTGATGTTGATTTTCGCGTCGCTTGCGATCGTGGCTTCGGCCTGCGGTAGTGATGGCGACGACTCGACGACCACGACCACGACCGCGGCGCCGGCGACCACGACTACGACCGCGGCGCCGACGACCACGACTACGACCGCGGCGCCGACGACCACGACTACGACCGCGGCGCCGACGACCACGACTATGACTACGACTCCTGGTCCTGAGGCTGCGCCCCCCCAGATGATGGACTTGGAAGGCAGCGGGACCTGGAGCCAGCACGCGACCATTGCGGACTACGAGGCCGCCTCTGGCAACACTATCGAAGCCTTTGGCGAGTCGCCAGTATTGGGGGCACTCGTTGAGTCAGGTGAACTGCCGCCAGTGTCGGAACGCCTGCCGGCTGACGCGCAGGTGGTCGTCCCCTCAAACGAGATCGGGACCTATGGGGGCACCTTCATGTTCCCGAGTGGCTCGATGCCAACTTGGGAACATGTCTTCAGTTATGCGGCCGACATGGGTTCCACTGAGCCGAACGTCATCAAGTCGTATGAGGTGAACGACGATGCAACGGTGTACACCTTCCATCTTCGTGAGGGCCTCAAATGGAGTGACGGCGTGCCGATGACTGCCAACGACTGGGTCTGGTACTACAACAACATCACGCTCAACGAGGAGTACTCACCCGAGGTTCGAAGCGAGTATGCAACTGATAGTGGACCGGCGACCCTGACCATGGTCGATGACTACACGATCCAGTACACGTTCCAGGAACCGAACGGTCTCTTCCCACTGGTGATGAGCCGAGTGCATCCGCCCTACACGCCGGTTCACTACATGTCTCAGTTCCATCCGGATACTGCTGACGCAGCAGAGTTGGACGCACTCATTGCAGAAAGTGGGCTCACCGACTGGACAGCGCTCTGGGAGACAAAGGAGAGCTACAACGGCAATCCGGACATCCCAACGATTTTCAGATGGAAGGTGACGAACGACGAATCCGCTGGTGTGCGAACCCTCGAGCGCAACCCCTACTACTGGAAGGTCGACCCGGCCGGCAACCAGTTGCCCTATATCGACGAAGTCCAAGCCGGGGAGCAGGACGGCGAAGTCCAACTTGTGACCATGATCGCCGGCGAGGCTGACCTGATTTGGCAAGATGACGCACAGGGCAACTACGCGCTCCTCAAGGAAGAGGAAGCCAGTGGCAACTTCGTCATGGTGCCCCAGATCGGGATGTCGGTGGGTATCGGCAACATTCTGTTCGCGTACACCGTCGAAGATCAGGTGCTTGCTGACCTGTTCAACAGCCTGGACTTCCGCGTTGCTTTGTCGATCGGCACCGATCGTGACGAGATAAACTCGATCATCTACAACGGTCTGTTGGAGCCTTCGCAGTGGGCGCCGGCAAGTGGGCCTCCCTACAACGGGGAACGTGACATCTTCAAGCAGTACGCCTACCACGATGTGGCAGAGGCGAATGCTCTGCTCGACAATCTGGGCACCACCCGCGACGGCGACGCGGCGCGACTCCGTTCGGACGGTGAGACGTTGGAGTTGGTCATGGAAATGGCCATGGAAGACGAATTCCAGGACAGCGTCGCCATTGCCGAATTGATCAAACTGCAGTGGGAACGGGACCTAGGCATCCAGCTAGTCATCCGGCCATGCGACTGCGGTTTCTGGGGCTTCTCCGAAGGTGGCGAACCGGTCGGTCTGTTCCTCACCGCCTTCCCGTTTGGCAACGAGTACCCGGCCAGCCTCGGACGCGACGAGATCGTCGTCCCACTCGGCGTCGAGTGGCCCAGCGTGTGGGGACCCTGGTCTGCCTGGATCAACAGCGACGGCGAGGAGGGGGCCGAAGCCCCGGCAGCAGCGGTCCAACTGGCGGAGTTGGCACGTGCCTTCCAGTCAGTTGGCAGCCCGAGCGACGGTATCGAGCTTGAGCGACAGATTGCCGAGATACATGCCGAGAACATCTGGACGGTCGGCTTGCTGCATCGTCCGTCCACGTTCGCTCTGTCGAACTATCACGTGTTCAATTCACGCATGGGCAACGTCTCGAACCCGACCCCGATCGAGGTGGAGTACATGTCCCTTGAGTCGATGTACATCAGCGAGTAAAGCCACGAGTAAAGCCAACTGTGCGAGTAGAGCCAACTGTGGGTGGGACGGCCGCGTCGCCCCACCCACAGGCCGCTCGCCGCAGGTGACCTGATGACCGGTAGTTCCTGCCTCGTACTCGACAACCGAATCTTCGGCGACATCTCCAACGCCGAGTTGGTTCTCGGCCGAGTCGATAAGCATAAGGACAACCCCCTCTTCGAGGAGGACTACTTCGACGACTCGCCCCGTCACTGGGAGGTTCGGTTCGACAACGTGTACCCCTCGGTCGTGCGCGACCCCTGCGGCGGCTATCGGGCCTGGTACTTCTCGTTCCTCCACGATGGCCCTCTCCAGGACATCCCCAGGGGCCAGCGACGAGCGATCGAATACCGTTCGCAGGACCGGCAGGACGGGATGCTCTACGCGGAGTCAGTCGACGGCCTGAAATGGACCAAGCCCGCCTTGGGGTGCATCGACGTGAACGGCTCGGGCGAGAACAACGTCGTGATGAGCACGGCATCCCATGGCATTCATGCCGGCGGCGTGCTCGTCGATGAGGACGATCCCGATCCGAAACGTCGCCACAAGGCGCTGCTTCGATCGTCGACCCAGCGGAAGATGGCGGTCGCCTTCTCGGAAGACGGGATCCATTGGTCCACGCCTCGGCCGTGGCCCAACTACGACGCAGTCGGCGACACCCACAACAACGCCATCTGGGCACCGGAGTTGCAGCGCTACGTGGGGATCACCCGAGGCTGGAGCGAATCGCCCTACAAAGGTGAGCGCACCGTGCTTCGAACGGAGAGCGAAGACTTCCTCGACTGGTCTGAACCAGTTGAGGTGTTGCGTGGGAGCGGGCCGCATGACCAGATCTACTCCATGCCGATCTCTTACCACGCAGGCATCTACCTGGGTTTTCCGGCGGTGTTCCACAAGGGGGACCCAGAAACTCCCGATTGGGACACCGTGTCGACTGAGCTGGCCTGGAGTCCGGACAGCATCAAGTGGAACAGGGTCCGACCCGGCGAACAGTTCATTCCTCGTGGTAACGGCACCTATCCCGACGGAGACTACGACTGCGGTTGTGTCTACGCCTCGGCGCTGATCGTCGACGACGACCAGGTCCGGATCTACTACGGCGGGAGCAACGGCCTCCACAGCGGCTGGAGAGAAGGTTCGTTTAACCTCGCGACCGTTGAGAGGGACCGGTTTGCCGGCTTCGTGGCAGTCGATGTCGATGATCGTGCGTGCCTCACGACTGTGAGAATGAGGGTCGTGGACCAAGACCTCACAGTCAACGCCGAAGTGACCGCTCGCGGTTATTTGCGCGCCGGACTGGCCGACCACAGCGGTCGGCCATTGGAGGGCTTCGAACTCGAGGACTGTGCGCCCGCCGGGGGTGACCTCGTTGATGCTCCCCTGCGGTGGAGTGGCGGTCGATTGGTGGATGCCGGTTGCGACTGGACATCAGTGACCATTGAGTTGTCTTCGGCCATGCTGTTCGCCATAGGGGGCTTGGATGCCGGAACATCTGCAAGGCGTATCGATGATGGTTGAACAAGAAAACGCCAACAGCGCGTGGGACACCAACATCTCGAGAGATCTGTACGCAGCCACGTTCACCCCCATGGCAGACGATCACAGCCTCAACCTCTGTGCGGTTGCACCCATGGTCGAAGGTCTCATCGAGGACGGCATTGAGGGCCTCTACGTCTGTGGTATCACCGGGGAGGGAGGGTCGACCTCTTCGGGAGAACGTCGAAAGGTCGTCGAGGCGTTCATCCAGGCGAGCAACGGCCGCATTCCGGTCATCGTTAATGTCAGTGCAGATGACCCGGCTGAATCACGGCGACTTGCAGCCCACGCTGCCTCCGTCGGCGCGGCCGCCATCTCGGCGGTCCCCCATGATGCGGGCGACGACGTGGTCCGCGCTGAGGTCCGAATTGCGACGGTCCTTGCAAAGGTGGCGGAAGGAGCCCCCGACCTGCCGTTCATGCTGTACCACATCGCAACCAACGCGGTCGAGGGAGTGGACTTCGTCGACCTCGTCAACGCCTGTAGTGACGCCATCCCTACGATGGCTGCCGTGAAATTCTCTGACACGAGAGTTCACGTGCTACAGGTTGCCCTGGCGTTGACGTCGCCGTCGCTGAAGTACTACTTCGGTGTTGATGAGATGCTCGCCAGCGGGTTGCTCGCGGGTGCGCACGGCGGTATCGGCAGCACCTACTGCTTCGCCGCCCCGCTCTACCGGCGGGTGGTCGATGCCGTTGTCTCGGGCGATCTAGAAGTTGCACGTCTGGCGCAGTCCCAGTCGGCTCAGATGGTGAGGACCGTGCTGTCGCATGGAGGGCTTTCCGCGCAGAAGGCAGTCATGTCCCTCACCGGCGTCGCGTGTGGGCCTTGTCGGCCACCCCATCCACAGATCAGCGGAGCGACGATCGAAGCGCTTCACACAGAACTCGAGGAAATCGGGTTCTTCGAGTGGGCCAGTTGAACCGGGGCCGGGGTGACATGGCTCGACACGACGTCGACGGCCGATAGACCGATCTGAAGATCAGGACATCATGGGGCGTCACATCCTCAAGCGAATCACCTCCATGGCGCCGGTGCTGTTCATGATCAGTGTCCTGTCCTTCTCGGTGATTCAACTTCCCCCAGGTGACTTCGTCGACGAATACGTCCAAGACCAGCGGAACAAGGGCGTGAAGATCAGCCAGGAGACCGAACAGGTCTGGCGTGACCGCTACGGGGTCGACGACCCGGTCATTGAGCAGTACGTCGATTGGATTGGAGACGTGGTGCAGGGGGATCTGGGCGTTTCGCTCTACCGCAAGCAGAAGGTCTCCAAGATCATCCTTGATCGCTTGCCCTTCACCGTGGCCATCGGAGTCATGTCCTGGTTGCTTCTGCACGCGATCGCCCTACCCATCGGGATGATCTCAGCAACCCGTCAATACTCGATCACCGACTACTTTTTCCAGTTCGTCGGCTTCGTCGCCATGGGCATTCCCGAGTTCATCATGGCGGTCGTGATCATGTGGTCGATGTTCAAGGCGACCGGGAATGTGACCGTCGGTGCCCTCTCCCCCGAATACGTGGGCGCGCCCCTGAGCTTCGGAAAACTGATCGACATGGCCAGTCACCTATGGGTGCCTGCACTCATCGCAGCAGGAGGTGGAACTGCCGGAACGATCCGCATCCTGCGCGCCAACCTCCTCGACGAGATCGGCAAGCCCTATGTGAGCGTCGCGAGGTCAAAGGGCCTTTCGAAGCGACGTGCGATCTACAAGTACCCACTTAGGGTCGCCCTCAATCCGTTCGTCGTGGGCACCGCAGGTATTCTCCCCGCGCTCATCAGCGGCGAGTTGATCATCTCGATCACCCTCGGGATTCCGACATTGGCACCTGTATTCCTCGAGGCGCTCGAGATGCAGGATATGCAGCTTGCTGGCAGCATCGTCCTCGTACTGTCAACCCTCACTATTGTCGGAATCCTGCTCGCCGACATCCTGCTCGCCATTGTCGATCCCCGGATTCGGGGTTCGGTATGAAACTTCAAGCCCGAACTCGTGACCGTGCTGGAATGGACGGAGCGCATCTCGCGGCCTCGCCTTGGCAACTCTTTCGCTGGAAGTTCTTCCGCCATCGAATGGCGGTAGCGGGACTCGGGTTCCTCATCCTGATGTACTTCTGTGCCACCTTCGCGGAGTTCGTCTCACCCTACGACCCCTATGCGGTGCAGGCCCAGTGGGTTGAAGCGCCTCCTCAACGGATCCATTTCTTTGGTGAGGAGGGCGACTTCAACCTGCGACCGTTTGTCTACCCGCTTGTGAAGACGGTGGATCTCAGCACCGGCCGTGTGACCTACGACGAGGACCGTACGCGTCGGACGCAACTCGGGATGTTCGTGCGAGGAGACGAGTATGAACTCTGGGGGATCTTCGCGTCCGACATGCACCTTTTCGGTTCCACCGATGGAGAAATCGTCAGCATCTTCGGCAAAGATTCGATGGGTCGCGATGTCTTGACGCGGATCTTTTTTGGTTCGCGGATCTCGTTGTCGATCGGCTTTGTCGGCGTGTTCATCGGCTTCTTCTCGGGAATCGTGCTCGGCGGCATGGCGGGGCTCCTCGGAGGTTGGGTGGACATGGTGATCATGCGTATCACCGAGGTCTTCATGAGCATCCCCACCCTGCCAATCTGGATGGCTCTCGCCGTCATCCTTCCACGAAATTGGTCGATCACCGAAACCTACATAGCCATTACCCTCATCTTGGCGCTTTTCGGCGTCGTCACCGGCGCAAGTCGGACGGTTCGAGGCAAGTTCATGGCGCTCAAGGAAGAGGACTTCGTCATGGCTGCACGGCTGGACGGTGCAGGTCCGCTCCGCCTCATACGTCGCTACCTGTTCCCCAACTTCTTTAGCCACCAGGTCGCGGACCTGACGCTCTCGATTCCAGGGATGATCCTTGCCGAGACGTCCCTCAGCTTCCTGGGACTCGGCATGCAGGCACCGGCGATCAGTTGGGGAGTTCTGCTCCAGGAGGGTCGCCACATCCGTATATTGGCCCACTCTCCGTGGCTGTTCATTCCAGCGTTCCTTGTCGTGCTCACGGTCCTATCGTTCAACTTCGTCGGCGATGGTCTTCGAGACGCCGCAGACCCGCACTCGAGAGTCTGATGTCCGACCCGTCCCCGCTGCTGAGTGTCAAGGACCTCGAGGTGGTCTTCACCTCGAAGGAGGGTGACGTGCGGGCGGTGGATGGACTGAGCTTTGCCGTCTACCCGAACGAGGTGTTGGGGATTGTGGGCGAGAGCGGTTCGGGCAAGAGCGTTACCAGCCTCGCAGTACTCAATCTGCTCTCGCTCAACGGTCGGATCGCCGCAGGCAGCATCAGGCTGGAGAGCGGCGGACGTTTCTGGGACGTCCACCATCTGGATGAAGACGGAAAGCCGATGAGGAGATTGCGGGGCAAGGAAATTGCGATGGTCTTCCAGGAGCCAATGAGCGCCCTGAGCCCCCTTCACACAATTGGCAACCAGATCGGCGAGGCGATCCGTATGCATGACTTGCCTGATGGGCGTCTGTCGTGGGTGGAACGTCGACGCTTTGTCCGGCAGCACACGATCGAGGTGCTCGAAAGCGTCGGCATGCCGACACCAGGCGAACTACTCGATTCGTATCCCCACCAGTTGAGCGGTGGACTCCGGCAACGGGCGGTGATCGCCATGGCGTTGGCGTGTCGACCGAAGGTTCTCATCGCCGACGAGCCGACCACAGCACTCGACGTGACTCTCCAGGCTCAGGTGCTTGAACTCCTGGAGGACCTTCAACAGCGGAACGAGATGTCTGTGATCTTCATCACTCATGATCTCGGCGTCATCGCAGAGGTCGCGGATCGGGTACTCGTGATGTACCTGGGCAGGGCGATGGAGACAGCGCCTGTCGACGAACTCTTCCACGGCCCGCTCCACCCCTATACTCGTGCGCTTCTACGATCAATACCGCACACGAGCGGTGCCCTGGAGACCTTGATTCCGATCTCGGGCACGGTGCCAGGGCCCTACTGGGTTCCATCCGGCTGCCCCTTCCACACTCGCTGCGAGGAAGCCATTCCCGGCGTGTGTGATGTGAGGGTGCCCATCCCGGTCGAGGTGACGCCAGGGCACGAGGTGGCCTGCTTCCTGCATCACGACGCCGGTTTCGATAGGAACCGGGAAGATGGCTGAGCACAGTCCCTTGCTGGAGGTTCGCGACCTCTCGAAGCGCTTCGCGGTAACCCGAGGTCTGCGGCGGAAGGTATCGCGTGTCGTCCAGGCAGTGGATCGCGTTTCGTTCGAATTGCAGAGAGGGGAGACGCTTTCCTTGGTCGGTGAGAGCGGCAGCGGGAAGACGACGACGGGCCGCTGCATCGTTCGGGCGACAGAACCCTCGTCAGGGACGGTCCTCTACCGGAGTGGCGATGGTGAGGTAGATCTCACCGCGGTCGATCGAACTGCACTGCGCCAGGTTCGCCAAGAAATCCGTATGGTCTTCCAAGACCCGCACTCCTCACTCAATCCGCGGATGACGTTGTTGCAACTCGTCGGCGAACCGCTGCTCATCCACCGCCGAGTCGCAGGTCGGGCCGAACTTCGTGAGCGCGTGGCCGACCTCCTGCAGTTGGTCCAACTTGATCCGACACTGATGGATCGGCACCCGCACGCCTTTTCCGGTGGGCAGCGGCAGCGCATCGCCATCGCGCGAGCCTTGGCACTGGATCCGAAGATCGTGATCGCCGACGAGCCAGTCTCCGCCCTCGACGTGTCGGTCCAAGCTCAGATTCTAAACTTGATGAAGGACCTGCAGGCCGGTCGAGACCTGACCTACCTCTTCATTGCACATGACTTGGCGGTAGTCCGTTACCAGAGCGACCGGATCGCGGTCATGTACCTGGGCCGGATCGTCGAGGTGTCGACACGCGATGAGGTGTTCGCGAACCCGCTCCACCCATATACCGAGCTCCTGCTCGCGTCCTCCCCGGTGCCCGATCCCAGGGTCCGGCGGCGTCGAACCCATCTCAAGGGCGAGGTTCCCGACCCTGGTCACCGACCAACAGGATGTGGGTTCCACCCGCGCTGTCCCTACGCGCAGGACCTCTGCCGAACTGAAGTTCCGGAGTTGCTCGCGGCCACCTCGGATGGGGTCGTGCACTCCGTGGCCTGCCACTTCTCAGTAGAACTGTCGTTGGCCGGATTGGGCCACCCGCATTCTGATACCCACGAGACCGAAAGAGGGAGAGAGAGGCAATGACCTTCGACTACCCGGGCCCGATCGAATGGCAGGACCACTTCAACCGTTGGGTCCAGTTGAAGGCCGAACAGGAGGCGGTCGGTCTCGATGAGAAGGTGGATGAGATACGCCGAGTGCTCGACGCAATGCTTGCCGATGTCATCGCACTCCCGGAGGACGACACCCTGGCTGCTGCAGAACCCGATGACCTGCAAGGCATCCGTTCGCTGCGTCCATCCGGTCGTCGCAGGATCTGGGACGAGATCCCCATGGACGAGTACCGCAACAGGCTGGAGGGCGCCCTTCTGGGTCGATGTGCGGGCTGCACCCTGGGATCCCCGGTCGAGCTCTTTCCCATCGAGAAGATGGAACGCTGGGCCGGCCACATCGGCGACCCCTTCCCACCGGTCGGCTACTGGAGCGCCGTCGAACGGCCACACGACCTGAAGTACAAGGTGAGCCCCCGCGGGGCGTTCACCTCGGTGCAGATGGATGGCGTGCCTACCGACGACGACATCATCTACACATTGCTTGGTCTGCTGGTCCTCGAGGACTACGGCCCGGACTTCACCATCGAGGACGTCGGAAGGGCCTGGGTGGACTACCTGCCGTATGCACACACTGCTGAAGAAGTGGCCCTCAAGAACCTCCACCGGGGCATTCCGGCCGCCGAAGCCGGGAGCATCGACAACCCCTATACGCAGTACATCGGCGGTGACATTCGCTCCGACCCCTGGGCGTATGCAGCGCCGGGCTTTCCTGAAAAGGCTGCCGAACTCGCCTACCGCGATGCCTACCTCACACACCGGAGAAACGGAATCTATGCGGAGATGTACTTTTCGGCCGTCATCTCTACCGCCTTCGTCGTGGACGACGCCGTCGACGCCCTTCGGATCGGCCTTGAGGAGATCCCGCAGGACTGCCGGCTTGCGCAGGAAGTCAGGTGGGGACTGGAGACGGCATCGGAGATCCATGACTTCCGGGACGCCAACGCTGCGGTCTCGGAGCGCTATGCGGGCATGCACAGGGTCCACGCCATCAACAACGCCGTGTTGACGATCTGGGGACTGACCATCGGAGGTCGCGACTTCACGAAGGTCATTGGCCAGACGGTCGCCATGTCCTACGACAACGACTGCACCGCTGCCACGGCAGGGAGCATCGCCGGCGCCATCCTCGGTCGCGATGGCGTCCCCGAGCACTGGTGGGCAGGTTTCAACAACAAGGTGCACTCGTACCTCAACGGACACGCCGTCTTCGCCATCGACGACCTCGTCGACCGATTCATTGAACAAGCCAACCGTGTCGTTGGCGACAACGGTGTGTGAACCCCTACACACTCGGAGGCTGACCGCCAACCAGTCGCCTGTGACCAGCGTGCTGGCCGAGTACAGGTAGCGTCCGCCGCTTATGGAACTCCTGCTGGTCCGCCATGCCCTTCCGGTGCGCGTCGTCAACTCTGCTACGGGCGTTGTCACCAAGCCGGTGCTGTCAGGCCTGGGGTGGCGTCAGGCCCGAGCGGTGGCCGACTGGCTGGCGGGGACGATGCCTGGAGGCCCACCCACAGAGCAGGTCGATGCAGTATATGCCAGCACGTTTTCGCGGGCCCGACAAACTGCCGAGCCCCTTGCCGAACGGCTGGACATGGAGGTGAGGATCGAACAAGGCCTCGACGAGTACGACTCCGATGAGTCCGAATACATCCCGGTCGAGGAACTCAAGGCGACCGGCGACTCACGCTGGCGAGATCTTGTCTCCGGGGATGCCATCCCTGATCTGGAGATGTTCACGGTGCAGGTGGTGGCCGGCGTCGACCGGATCATCGCCGCCCATCCCGGGCAGCGGGTGGTGGCCTTCTGCCATGGCGGCACCATCGCCGCCTATATGGCCCATCTGCTCGGACTCGATCGGGTCTTCTTCTTCGAGGCGGCGTACACGTCGGTGAACCGGGTGCTGGCCGCATCGACGGGCGAGCGCAGCCTCGGGTCGCTCAACGAGATCGCCCACCTGCAGGTGGCGGGGGTGCCGACGTATCTGCCCGACGGCTAGGCCAGTTCGGGGCGGTTCCGGAACGCCTCGAGGGCCTCTGGGTTGGCGAGGGCCTCGAGGTTGGTGACGGGTCGACCCTCGACCACGTTGCGCACCGCCAGTTCGACCAACTTGCCGGAGCGGGTGCGTGGCAGGTCGG